>Ga0187781_10000096_pt1 | contig 57713 bp, 34 predicted proteins | sample 0715_SJ02_MP02_2_FD_132447 | JGI IMG/M metagenome (GOLD analysis project Ga0187781, IMG submission 132447) | Tropical peat soil microbial communities from peatlands in Department of Meta, Colombia - 0715_SJ02_MP02_20_MG | ecosystem: Environmental > Terrestrial > Soil > Wetlands > Peat | place...
CCAGCCAGCGCTTCGACGCGCCGGCCCTCGAGGCCATGGCCCGAACTTTTGCACGCGAGGCAGCACTCAAGGTAGCGGTCGAAGGCTTGCAGGCCACAGTCGGAGCTAAAGGCGTGGGTGGTTTAGAGATGGCGGCATTCGAAGTGACTTTAGGGCTGCCCGCCATCCATCTCGCGCAGGCCGATTTGGTTGCTGACTTGGATTTTGTCGCCGACGTGCTTTACGACCGAGTGGCTAGGGCCGCCCGCGCGGCCGCCTAATCTCAGGGTACGGCCGGACAGCGTCCGGCCTAGAGCAGGGAGTCCGCTCACCCGCCTCTGGTTCCCGCGAACGGGAGAGGGAAGCCAGGGGCGGGGGGCGACTCACGACTGGAAGGATGATCATGGAAAACACCGCTTATCGAGCCATCGCGATCGTGGGGGTGGGAGCCGTTCTTCCCGATGCACCCAACGCGCCCGCCTTTTGGGAAAATGTGAAGAAAGGGCAATACAGCATCCGCGAGGTTCCGTCCGACCGTTGGGACTCGAGGCTCTACTACGATCCCGATCACAGCGCGCCGGATAAGACTTACTCGAAAATCGGCGGCTGGGTGCGCGAGTACGAATGGGATCCGGTGAAGTGGCGTCTGGCGCTGCCGCCGCGCGTGGTGAAGGCGATGGATGAGGGACAAAAATGGGCCATCGCTTGCACCCGGGAAGCCCTGGATGACTTCGGTTACCCCGAACGGCCAATAGCGCTGCACCGCACGGCCGTGATCCTCGGCAATGCCATGGGGGGCGAACACCACTACCTGACCGTGCTGCGCGTCTTCTTTCCAGAATACGCGCGCGAGTTGGCCGAAACCCCCAGTTTCGCGGCGCTGCCGGAAGCTGCGCGCCGGGACATGACCCGCGAATTGCACCAGCGAATCGCCCAGTTGCTGCCCGAGGTCACCGAAGACACGATGCCCGGTGAATTGGCCAACTGCACGGCCGGTCGCGTTGCCAACCTCTTCAACTTTAATGGCCCCAATTACACTACCGACGCGGCGTGCGCCTCGGCCATGGCGGCGTTTAGCGCGGCGGTCGAGGGTTTGGTCGCCAACGACTTTGATTTGGCCATCACGGGCGGTATTGACCGCAACATGGGCGCTTCCACCTTCATTAAGTTCTGCAAGATTGGCGCGCTATCGGCCACGGGCACTCGCCCCTATGCCGAGGGTGCCGATGGCTTCGTGATGGGAGAAGGCGCTGCCGTCTTTCTGCTCAAGCGCCTGGCAGACGCCGAGCGCGACGGCGACAGGATCTACGCGGTAGTGCGCGGCCTGGGCGGATCCAGCGACGGCAAGGGAAAAGGCATCACCGCGCCCAACCCGGTCGGCCAGAAACTATGCATCGAGCGCGCCTGGAAGAACGCCGGCTTATCGCCCGCTACGGTGACGATGATCGAGGGCCATGGCACCTCCACCAGCGTAGGGGACGTGGTGGAAGCCCAGAGCATGGTGGACGTGCTCAGCGGTTATAACCTTCCGACTGGCTCGGTGGCACTGGGCTCGGTAAAATCAAACTTTGGGCATCTTAAAGGAGCTGCCGGTGCGGCAGGATTGTTGAAAACCACCCTGGCGCTCCGCGACAAAGTACTGCCGCCCAGCTTGCACTGCGAACATCCCAATCCAAGTATCGACTTCGCTCACTCTCCCCTTTACGTCAATACCGAACTTAGACCGTGGACCCAGCCCGCCGACGGAGTGCGATGCGCGGGGGTGAGCGCCTTTGGTTTTGGCGGAACCAACTTTCATCTCGTCCTCGAGGAGCATATTCCTCATCGGCTGAACGGCAATGGCAAGCGGTTGATGGCGGTCAGCGACACGACCTCTGGCGCCATGCAGTCTCAAGCGCTCTCGTCTTCGCCACTGCAGAATAGAAAAGATGAGGGCGCACAGGCAAGTGCGCCTGTGTCATCTGTGGCCCCTTGTAAGGCGCCTTTACGCGGCGCGCTGGTCCTCGGCGCCGCCTCCGGACCGGGGCTGGCCGAACGACTACGCCAAGTTCAAAAGGCTGCCGAAGCAGGCCAAGCCTTGGCGCCGGCCGCCCCGGCCGCCTCGGATCTGAGCGCCCCCGAACGCATTGCGATCGACTATGCCGACGCCGCTGACTTGGCGGAGAAGTGCTCGAAAGCCCTCAAGGCTCTGGCGGCGGGACAACCGGCGATATGGAAAGCGCTCCGGGCACAAGGCATCTTCCGGGGTCGCGGTCCGGCGCCCAAGGTGGCGTTCCTGTACACCGGCCAAGGGTCGCAATACGTGAATATGCTGCGGACCTTGCGCGCCTCCGAACCGATTGTGGCAGCTACTTTTGCCGAAGCGGATCAGATTATGACCCCGATCCTCGGCAAACCGCTCAGCGAGTTTATCTACGTAGACAAAACTGATGCCGCCGCTGTCGCTAAGGCGGAGGAGGATCTTCGCCAGACTGCCATTACTCAGCCGGCGGTGTTGGCGTGTGATATTGGGCTGACTCGTCTCCTGGCCGCTTATGGGATCCAGCCCGACCTGGTGATGGGACACAGCCTGGGCGAATATGGGGCACTGGTGGCCGCCGGCGCTCTGCCTTTTGCCGAGGCGCTGGAAGCTGTGGCTGCCCGTGGCCGCGAGATGACGCGCGTCTCGATGGAAGACAATGGCCGTATGGCGGCCATCTTTGCGCCGCTCGAGGAGATCGAGCGAATCGTGAAGACGATCGAGGGCTACGTGGTGATCGCCAATATCAATAGCAACAGCCAAGCGGTGATTGGGGGCGCCAGCAAAGCGGTCGAGCTAGCTGTAGAAGCCTTCCAAAAAGCCGGCTTCAACGCTGTGCCGTTGCCCGTCAGCCACGCTTTCCACACCTCGATTGTGGCGGGGGCCAGTGAGCCCCTGCGACAGATGCTCCGGCGCCTGCATCTCCAGGCGCCGCGCCTGCCCATCGTGGCCAACGTCGACGGCGAGTTCTATCCCACCGGCCCTGACGTGGTACCTCAAATGTCTGACATTCTAGCGCGGCAAATCGCGTCGCCCGTGCAATTCGTAAAGGGGCTCCAAACGCTCTACGACGCCGGCGCCCGCGTCTTTATCGAAACGGGCCCAAAGAAGGCGCTACAGGGATTTGCAGAAGATGTGTTGGGCAACCGCAACGAGGCGGTGTCACTTTTTTGCAATCATCCAAAATTCGACGATATCGCCGCGTTTAACCAAGCGTTGTGTGCCCTCTATGCCGCAGGACTGGGGCGGAGTGCTGAGCGGGCCGAGTGCGAGGCGGCCGCGCAAACAGCGCACGAACCCTCCTCGGCGGGGGCGGGGGGTGGTGAGTCCCGGAACCAGCCTACCGGCCAACCACCCCTCACGCCCCACCTTAAGCAAGGGGGGGACCTGCGAGACTCTGCGGCTCACTCACCCGTGAACGGCGATCGGTTTGTGGCGCTCGGCAAAATGTTCGCCGAGGTCCTCGACCGCGGCTGGAAGATCTACCATGGCGAAAACCACACCGCGACGAACCGGTCCGTGACGGTCACCGGGGCGGCGCTCGGGCTGCCGGGAACCGAGCGAATCTTCGACGATGGAAATGTCGGCCGTATCTTGCGGGGAGAGCAGTTCATCAATGTGTTACCCGCTCAGTTTCGCCGTGCCATTCTCGACAAACACGTCACACGCCTGGTTAAGACCGATAACGGAGGACCAACGTTTGAATTGATTGACAACGTGGCGAACGTTATCAAGCTGGCGGGCCGGGGCGGGGCGTTCGACCTCGAGAAGGAATTCGGCATCTCCGCCGATCGCGTGGCCGCCCTTGACCGCTCCACTCGCCTGGCGATCGCCGTGGGCATCGACGCCTTGCGTGACGCGGGCATCCCGCTGGTCATGCGGTATAAGAACACGACCAAAGCCACGCAACTCCCTGACCGGTGGGGATTGCCGGAAGACATGCGCGACGATACGGGCGTCATTTTCGCCTCCATTTGGCCGGGCCTCGACTCCTTTGCCGCGGAGTTATCCCACTATTATGCCGACCACGCTCGCCGGGAACAGATAGCCATGTTGGAAAGTTTGCGGGCCCGGCTGACCGAAAGCAACGGAAACGCGATTCTGGGGCAGGAGATGGATCGGCGCATGGACGAACTGCGTGCCGTCGTCGAGGCTGAACCCTATGCGTTCGATCGGCGGTTCATATTCAGAGTCCTGGCCATGGGGCATTCGCAGTTTGCGGAATTGATCGGCGCGCGTGGTCCCAACACGCAGATCAATGCAGCCTGCGCGAGCACTACGCAAGCCGTGGCGCTAGCAGAGGATTGGATACGCGCCGGCCGTTGCCGGAGAGTAGCCATTATCGCCTCGGATGATCCTACTTCCGACCAGCTGATGGGGTGGATGGGCGCCGGCTTCCTCGCCACAGGAGCCGCGGCTACTGACGAGGTCGTCGAGGAGGCTGCACTGCCCTTCGACCGCCGCAGGCACGGCTTGATTGTTGGAATGGGCGCTGCGGCCTTGGTGATGGAGAGCGAGGAAGCGGCGCGCGAGAGGGGAATACGGCCCATCTGCGAAGTCCTGAGCGCGGTTACCGCGAACAGTGCCTACCATGGCACTCGCCTCGATATCCAGCACATCTGCCAGGTAATGGAACACCTCGTGGCTCGGGCCGAGGTACGCAGCGGCATTTCGCGTCAAGAGATGGCTCGGCAGATGGTCTTCGTATCGCACGAGACTTACACGCCTGCTCGCGGCGGAAGCGCCTCGGCAGAGGTCAACGCTCTGCGCCGCGTCTTTGGCGAGGCCGCAGCTCAGATCGTCATAACCAATACCAAGGGTTTCACCGGCCATGCAATGGGAGTGGGCATTGAGGACGTAGTAGCCGTGAAGGCACTGGAAACCGGATGTGTGCCACCCGTGGCCAATTTCAAGGAAGTGGATCCCGAACTCGGTGCCTTGAACTTGTCCAAGGGTGGAATCTATCCGGTTTCTTACGCGCTGCGCTTGGGCGCAGGGTTCGGTTCACAGATTAGTATGACGCTGCTGCGCTTGCACGGCCCCCATGATGCGGCTCGCCCCACTCCGAGGTCGTTGGGGTACGCGTATCGCATCATCGACCGGAACGCCTGGAGCGATTGGCTGCGCAGGACCGCCGGCCGCCCGGTCGGGGAGTTGGAGGTGGTCCATCGGACGCTACGCGTGCCAGACCAAGGCCCCCAAGTACGGTCTGTCGGGGCTAGTCGGGAAAACCAGAGCGTGCTCGCTCCGGCAACAGAACAGCAAGCGCCGCCGAAACCGGCATCCCGCACCGAAGTTGCCCCACCTGCGCGGATTGGCGGGGGCAATACACCAAAGGTGGAGGCTCAAGGCGCAGTTCCCGCGCCTCTCCAGCCTCCGAGACCGGCCTCGCAGAGTCGTGACGCCGGCCTCGTCGGCCTGACACCCGTATTGCCCTCGCCAAAACCCGAAGCCGATCCGGTAAGAGCAAAGATTTTGGCTTTGGTATCCGAGAAGACGGGTTACCCGCCGGACATGCTCGATTTGGATTTGGATCTTGAGGCGGATCTGGGCGTCGATACCGTGAAACAGGCGGAGGTGTTCGCCTCGGTACGTGAAGCTTACGGGATTGCGCGAGACGACCAACTCAGGTTGCGCGACTTCCCGACGCTTGCCCATGTGATCCGGTTTGTGTATGAGCGGCGGCCCGATCTTGCAGACCCGCGTGGCGCTCGGCCCGTGGAAGAGACACAGAAAAAGAGCAGTGGGCCACCTGAAACGCCGCAGCCCATGGAGAACAGGCCTGCGCCACTTGAACCCGAAACATCTGCGAAGAGTGTCGGCCAGGGGCAGAACGGTGATCGGCCTGGCGGGGAGCCACTTCCCCCTACCGCGGTTGCTATCGATCCGGTGAAAGATGGCATTATAGAGTTGGTAGTGGAGAAAACCGGCTATCCGCGTGAGATGCTGGATCTTGATCTGGATCTCGAGGCGGATCTGGGCGTGGACACTGTCAAGCAGGCAGAAATGTTCGCCGCCATCCGCGCCACCTACAATATTCCGCGCGAAGAGAATATGAAGCTGCGCGATTTCCCCACCTTGGCGCACGTCATCCGGTTCGTGTATGACCGGCGGCCTGATCTTGCAGCAGCGAGCGGCGATCGCCCCAGCGGCGAGCCGGCGGTTCTTCAATCTTCCCAGCAGTTGGAACCGCAGACGGCTGCGGAGAGTGATAGGGGCGGCCCAAACCGCGTTCAGCCGGTGGCATCGCCGGGCGCCCCCACAAATGGCTCTGACCATTCGGTGAGGGAGCGAATTCTGAGCATTGCTGCCGAGAAAACTGGCTATCCCCAGGAAATGCTGGATTTGGACTTGGATTTGGAAGCGGACCTGGGCATCGACACCGTCAAGCAAGCGGAGATGTTCGCCTCGGTGCGATCCGCATTTAACATTCCGCGGGACGAAAACCTCAAGTTGCGCGACTTCCCTACCCTGGCTCATGTGATCCAGTTCGCGCAAGACAGGCAGCCAAACCTGGCAGGAGCGCCGGTAACCGCCGGAGAACCTAAGACCTCCGCAGCCGAAGCTCCTCGCCCGTCAGAGAGTCAAGGTGTTCCTCGCCCAGTTCTCGCGAGTCTGGATGCCGCAAACAGCATCCCTCGCCGGGTACCCGTACCCAATTTACGCCCGCCGCTTGCGGTGTGCAAGCCCACGGGAGTAACTCTCGGCCCCGGTCGGCGGGTGATCGTTAAGTTGGACAATACCGGAGTAGGAGAAGTCCTGGCGCAGCGGCTACAGACGATGGGCGTAGAAGTTCTGCGGCTCGGGGATGAGCCGGACGCGAACGCGCTCACCGATCGCCTCAAAACGTGGCTTTCCGCCGGACCCGTTCACGGAGTTTACTGGCTACCCGCGCTCGATAGTGAGCGTAGCCACACCATTATGGACCTGGCTGCCTGGCGTGCGGCCCTCGGACTCCGAGTGAAGTCCCTTTACGCCACCATGCGCGTTTTGTACGACCAGATTGCGGCGCCGGACAACTTCCTCGTATCAGCGAGTCGTCTAGGCGGACAACACGGCTACGACCAGGCTGGAGCGACGGCCCCTCTGGGTGGCGCGGTCGTGGGATTCACGAAAACCTATAAACGGGAGCGGATGGATGCTTTAGTCAAAGCAGTCGATTTCGAGCCCTCGCGCACGGCATCGGAACTGGCCGAAATCCTCATCGAAGAAACCCTCCGCGACCCTGGCACCGTAGAAATCGGTCACCAACATGGGCAGCGATGGACCGTGGGGCTGCAAGAGCAACCTGCTGCCGATGGCCAGCCCGGCATGGTTCTGGACAAGGACACCGTTTTCCTGGTCACTGGCGCGGCGGGCAGCATTGTCTCAGCGATCACTGCAGATTTGGCGGCTGCTTCGGGCGGGATCTTCTACCTGCTCGACCTGGTGCCCGAGCCCGACCCTACTGATTCTGACTTGAAGCGCTTCGTCAGCGACAAGGATGGACTGAAGCGCGATCTTTTCGCGCGAATCCAACAGCGCGGCGAGCGAGCCACGCCGGCGCTGGTTGAAAAGCAGCTCGCGGTCATCGAGCGAGCTGTAGCCGCCCAGACCGCGATCGATGCGGTCACAGCGGCCGGCGGAACGGCGCATTACTTCAGCGTCAACCTTATGGATTCGGGCGCTGTGGCGAAAGTTATCGACCAAGTACGCGAGCGATGCGGGCACATCGACGTTCTCCTCCACGCTGCCGGCATTGAGCGCAGCCATTTGTTGCCCGATAAGGACGTGAGTGAATTCGATTTGGTCTTTGACGTCAAAAGCGACGGCTGGTTCAATCTTCTGAATGCGATCGGCGACATGCCTCTCGGGGCAACGGTAGCCTTCAGTTCAATTGCCGGCCGATTCGGCAACCGCGGGCAGGCAGACTACAGTGCCGCCAACGACCTGCTGTGCAAGATCGCATCGAGCTTTCGCACCTCCCGCACAGCCACGCGCGCCATCGCTATCGACTGGACAGCGTGGGGCGGAATCGGCATGGCCACACGCGGCTCCATCCCCAAAATGATGGAACAGGCAGGCATCGACATGCTGCCGCCGGAGGCCGGGATTCCTCTGATCCGCCGGGAATTGACTGCGGGCGGGACGCGGGGTGAGGTTGTCATCGCCCAGCGCCTCGGGATCCTGATGAACGAATGGGATCCAAGTGGGGGGCTCGACGCAGTAGCGGCCCTCGAGTGCGCCCAAGCGCCCGCCGGAGGGCCGTCCCTGCATTCGGATGAGGGACCTCTACACGCGGGACCGATTCAACAAGGACTCATGGTCGGCAGGATCACGAGCCTGAGTGTTCACCAGGGCCTCACCATTGAGACCACTCTGGACCCCAATATTCAACCGTTCCTTTACGATCATCAAATCAACGGCAATCCTGTCTTGCCCGGCGTCATGGGCATTGAGGCATTCGCCGAAGCTGCACTCTGGATGCTCCCCGGCTGGCATGTAGAAGCAGTCGAAGACGTGAACTTTTTGGCGCCGTTTAAGTTCTACAGGAACGAGCCGCGCACCCTGGAGACTGCTGCACTCATCTACCCGCAGGACGATTGCTTGCTGGCAGCCTGTCGATTGACAGGCCGCCGCCCGCTACCGAATCAGACCGAACCCCAAGTGACTACTCACTTCACAGCCCGTGTACGCTTAGCGAAACAGTCTTCCGCTTCCAGGCCCGGTCATCTAAGTCAAGTCGCTGCACGCGGGGGGCGGGCCTGGCACGAACTGCTGACTACGCCCGCCGGTCCTACACTGGAAGCGTCGGACATCTATAGCGTGTACTTCCACGGACCGGCGTACCAGGTCGTGGAACGGGCGTGGCGCGACGGGAATTGGATAATCGGCGCGATGAAACGCAATTTGCCTCCTAATCATCATCCGGCCGAGCGCCCGACTCTCATGGCGCCGCGGCTGATCGAACTCTGCTTCCAAACTGCCGGGCTGTGGGAAATGGACGTTCAAGGCCGGATGGGCCTACCCAAACACGTGGAGCGCGTTTGCTTCTGGGGCGCGCCGGCGCCGGCGGAAGAGCGGCTATTTGCGGTCGTCACTCCCGACACTGAGCAGGGGAGCTTTGATGCGGAAGTTGTGGACGCGAAAGGAAACGCTTACGTCAGTCTCTACGGCTATCGCACCGTGGCTTTGCCTGACAGTATCGATACCGAACGCTTGAAGTCCCTGCGAGAGTCAGGCAGTAGACAATTGGTTTCACCTCCTGGCGCCCTGCTTCGGGAGGATGGGAGCCGGGTGGGCTGGCCTGCGCACCCGGCGTAGCGCCGCTTTGTCAGGAAGGGCGGGGCTTCAGCCCCGCCGCCCGACGCGCCGAACTAAGAAGGGGCTTTAGGCCCTGAAGCGAGGCGGCTTCAGGGCCTAAAGGCCCGCGACTTTGCCCGACCCCAAGGCGGCGGGGCTGAAGCCCCGCCCTTCCAAAATACCCTGTGGTGGGTGGCAGCCGCCTGCCGCCCGCCAAACTGCGGAGTGGATCGTGAATCGCGAATTTCAACGAGTGGCAATCGTGAACCGTGGTGAAGCCGCCATGCGCTTCATTCACGCGGCCCGTGAGTTCAATCAAGAATTCGGCACGTCATTGCGCACCATCGGGCTCTTCACCGAACCTGATCGCCATGCCATGTTCGTCCGGGAGGCGGATGAAGCGGTGCTTCTCGGCCCCGCCCAGACTTTCGACCCAAGCACCCAGCAGTCTAGAAGCGCGTATGTCGATTACGGCCGGCTGGGAAGGGCCTTGGCTAAAGCGCGGGCGGACGCGGTCTGGGTAGGGTGGGGCTTTGTCGCTGAACACGCAGAGTTCGCGGACCTTTGCCGTGACCTTAACATCGTCTTCATCGGCCCGAACGGCGACGTGATGCGGCTGCTGGGCGACAAAATCACCTCGAAGCTTCTCGCCGAGCAGGCGCAGGTACCGGTGGCGCCATGGAGCGGTGGCCCGGTGGAAACGCTCGATGATGCGTGCCACCACGCCAAGCGCCTCGGTTTTCCGCTACTGGTTAAGGCGACGGCCGGCGGGGGAGGTCGTGGAATTCGCCGGGTGAACTCCGCGGGCGAACTGGCCGAGGCCTTCGAGAGTGCACGCACAGAGGCGTTTAAGGCTTTCGGAGACGCCACCGTTTTCATGGAGGGACTGATCGAGGGCGCGCGTCACGTCGAGGTCCAAATCATCGCCGACCACTATGGGACAACGTGGGCCGCCGGAGTGCGCGACTGCTCCATCCAACGCCGCCATCAGAAGATCTTCGAGGAGGCGCCCTCGCCGGCGCTCTCTCCCACCCAGGATTGGGCGGTGCGCCAAGCCGCGGTGCGCTTGAGTCAAGCGGCGGGCTACCACAACGCCGGCACGGTGGAGTTCCTGTACGAACCGGATAGCCAACGCTTTTCATTCATGGAAATGAACACCCGGTTGCAGGTGGAACACCCTGTAACCGAATGCACCACGGGGCTCGACCTGGTCAAGCTTCAAATTCACGTCGCTTGCGGAGGGCGCTTGGACGGAGAGGCGCCACGCCCCCGGGGCCACGCCATCGAGGTGCGGCTCAACGCCGAAGATCCCGACAACGGCTTTGCGCCGGCGCCGGGCGCCATCGAGCGGTTTAAGACTCCCACCGGTCCGGGGTTGCGCATTGACACGGGTGTCTCGGTGGGCGATACGGTTCCGGCGGAATTCGATTCCATGATCGCCAAAATCATCGCCTTTGGTCAGAACCGTGACGAAGCGCTCTCCCGGCTGCAGCGCGCCCTGCAGGAGTGTGTGGTTGTAATCAAGGGCGGCGCCAGCAACAAGGCGTTTTTGCTGGAACTGTTAGGACGTGAGGAGGTTCGCAGTGGGGAAATCGATATCGGATGGCTGGACCGCCTTGCGGCCAACGGTCACCATCTTTCCCGGCGCTTCGCTGACGTGGCTTTGGTGCAGGCCGCGATCGAATCCTACGATGCCGAGTTGGCGTTAGAGCAGGCGCAATTCTACGCCTCAGCCTGGCGCGGGCGGCCGCACGTTTGCAGCGAAGTGAGCCGAACCGTCGAACTTCGCTATCGCGGGCATTCCTACACCTTGGTAGTTTATCGGCTCGGCCCACGACAATACCGTGTGGAGTCAGCCGGATCTCGCCTCGATGTTCACGTCGATCGCTTGGGTCCGTTCGAATACTGGCTTACCAGCCTCGGGCAACGATTCCATGTCGTCTCCATTGTTCAGGGACACAACTATCGGATTGAAGTGGATGGCGTCTCGCACCGGGTTGATCGCGATGAAGGGGGAATGGTGCGGGCGCCGGCGCCGGCGGTGGTCGTATCTATTGCGGTGAAGCCGGGCGATACGGTTTCGGCAGGCGACCGCCTGGCAGTGCTCGAGGCCATGAAAATGGAGATGCAGGTGGTGGCCCCAGTTGCAGGAAGAATCCGCCAGATATTGACGATAACCAATGTGCAGGTGGACGCCGGCGCCCCGCTCATGCAACTCGAGCCCTCCGGGGAGGATGGGGCAACGGCAGCCGCGGAGCGCGTCGTTCTTGGCGCTTCGATTCCTCCGGACAGGGCCGGGGAAGAAGCCATCTCTCCTTGCCGCCGCATCCTCACAGAACTCCGGCAACTCATGCTGGGCTTTGATGTCGACCCGAAGCGTACCGCGAAGCTGCTCGCCGAATGGGGCCAATCCTGCGAAGCGCCCTGCGAAAGCGGCGAAATCAGGCAGCTCGAGGACGAAATTCTCAACATCTTCATCGATGTACGCTCGCTTTTCCAGCGGCAACCGGAGGTGGACGGCTCGACAGGTGGCGAAGCGCCTAGCGCCGAGGTTCACCTTTTTTCGTACTTGCGGATGCTGGAAACACAGGGCGAGGGACTTCCGCCGACCTTCTTGCGCGAGTTGGCGTGCGCCCTGGCTCATTACGGCGTGCAGACACTTGATCGCTCGCCTGCGTTGGAAGAGAGTTTGATGTGGATCTACAAATCGCATCAACGCGTGGGACAGCAGGTAACACCGATCCTGGCCGTGCTCGAACGGCGCCTGGCGCGCATTGAAACGCTGGCGCCTCAGGTTGGCGCCGACGAGTCCTTTCGAGCTCTCCTCGAGCGGATGATATCCGTGACTCGTGGGCAGTTCCCCGCGGTCAGCGACATGGCCCGCGAAGTGCGTTACCGGTTCTTCGACCAACCGCTGTTTGACCGGGCACGGAAGGCGATCTACGCCAAGGCGGCAGAACACTTATCCCACCTCGCCGCCCATCCGGAAGCTGCGGACCGCGACGAGAGAATACGAGCCTTGGTCGAGTGCCCCCAAGCGCTGGTGAACCTGCTTTGCGGCCGGTTGGCGGACGCGGACCCGGCCCTGCGCGATTTATTGTTGGAGGTTTTAACGCGGCGCTACTATCGCATCCAGCCGCTCTGCAATTTTGGCTCGCTGGCGCAGGACGGACACTGCTGCGTCTCGGCGGAATACGACGAAAAGGGCAAAAGGGTCCATCTATTTGCCGCCTACTCCGAGATTTCCGGTCTCTCGGAGGCGGCGCGGGCGATGTTGCCTTGGATTGAGGGCGCACCGGCGGAGGATGACGTCGTAATCGATTTCTACCTCTGGCACCCGGGCATCCGAGGCGATGCTGAGACGACGGAGAACGAAGTCCGTTCCATCCTCAACCAAGCCGGTATTCCGCGCTCCGTACAGCGCATCGTGGCGGTGGTTGCCGGACCCGGCTGCGGCCTCGGCATGGCGGGCACGCAGCATTTTACCTACCGCCCGGGCGAGAATGAGTTCGAAGAAGAGAGGTTCTTGCGCGGGCTTCACCCCATGATGGGCAAACGGCTAAGTCTCTGGCGACTTAACAATTTTCGAATTGAACGACTACCTTCAGTGGAAGATGTCTACCTCTTTCATGCCGTCGCTCACGACAATCCCAAAGATGAACGGCTGTTCGCTTGCGCAGAGGTGCGCGATCTGACGCCCGTGCGAGACGAATCAGGCCGCATCGTTCAACTGCCCCATCTGGAACGCATGTTGGCGGAGACTCAGGCAGGTATCCGGCTGTTCCAATCGCGGCGTCCTTTCCCTGAGCGCCTTTACTGGAACCGGATTCTTCTTTATGTGTGGCCTCCGCTCACGCTCAAGCCCGAGGAGTTGCACGATATTGTGAACAAGCTGGCCCCGGAGGCCGAAGGTCTCGGTCTCGAACAAGTGGTGGTACGGGGACGCATGCCCCATCCCAAAACGGGTGAGTTGCGTGAAATGCTGGTTCGCATCTCGAACCCGGGGGGCACCGGACTGCTCATGACTTTCCGGCCCGCCACAAAACTCCAGCCGCTCAAACCCCTCAGCGAATACGACCAGAAAGTGGTTCGGATGCGCCAGCGCGGGCTCGTCTATCCGTACGAGATCATCAAGATGCTCACCCCGCCGGGTGAGGATACGCGAGCCGAATTTCCTCCCGGTGAATTTATCGAGCACGATCTTGGCTCCGACGGCGGACTGGTTGCTGTCAATCGTCCCTACGGCCAAAACAAAGCCAACATCATCGCCGGTGTCATCCGCAACTTTACGGCGAAGTATCCTGAGGGCATGATGCGGGTGTTGCTCCTGGGAGATCCCAGCAAGGACTTGGGCGCCCTGGCCGAACCCGAATGCAGGCGGATCATTGCCGCTCTGGATCTGGCCGAAAAGCTGGGCGTGCCGCTGGAGTGGTTTCCTATTTCGGCAGGTGCGAAGATCTCCATGGACAGCGGCGTCGAGAACATGGATTGGATTGCCCGCGTCCTCCGCCGCCTGGTCGAGTTCACGCAAGCCGGTGGCGAAGTGAATCTGTTGATTAACGGAATCAACGTCGGCGCCCAGCCGTATTGGAATGCCGAAGCCACCATGCTGATGCACACGCGGGGAATTCTGGTCATGACGCCCAAAGCCGCCATGGTGCTCACCGGCAAGCAGGCCCTGGATTACTCGGGCAGCGTCTCCGCCGAGGACAATCAGGGGATCGGCGGGTACGATCGCATTATGGGTCTGAACGGTCAGGCGCAGTACTGGGCTCGAGACATCGATGAAGCTTGTCACATTCTCATGCGCCACTACGAACTTACCTACGTTGCACGGGGCGAGCGATTCCCACGACGTGCGGTGACGACCGATCCTGTCAGCAGGGACGTCCAAGCCTCCCCCCACAACAACGGTAACGGCCACGGGGAAGGGTTCTCGAAAATTGGAGAGATCTTTTCGGACGAGACGAATGCCGGGAGGAAGAAATCCTTTGATATTCGTAAAGTAATGCTGGCGGTGGCAGACCAAGACCTTATCCCTCTCGAGCGCTGGGCGGGAATGCGAGACGCCGAGACGGCGGTGGTCTGGGATGCTCATCTTGGCGGATACCCTGTCTGTCTCATCGGCATCGAATCGCGGCCGGTGCCCAGGTTGGGAATTGTCCCGGCCGACGGGCCCGATCGGTGGTGCGCCGGGACGCTCTTCCCGCGCTCTTCTAAGAAAGTCGCTCGCGCCATCAACGCTGCCAGCAATAATCGACCGGTCGTGGTCCTGGCTAATCTCTCAGGGTTTGACGGGTCGCCGGAGTCGATGCGCAAGCTCCAGCTTGAGTACGGGGCGGAGATCGGCCGGTCGGTGGTGAACTTTAAAGGACCAATGGTCTTTTGCGTGATCTCGCGATATCACGGCGGTGCTTATGTGGTTTTTTCGCGAACCCTCAACGAAAACCTCGAAGTTGTGGCCTTGGAAGGATCCTATGCATCCGTGATAGGCGGAGCGCCCGCTGCCGCCGTGGTCTTTGCCCGTGAAGTGGATACCAGGACAAAAAAAGACCCACGCCTGGAAGACTTGAGCCGCAGGATGGCAAAAGCCGACGGAGCGGAAAAGAGCCGCCTGCGCGTGCAATGGAATGAACTTTTCAAGCTCGTTCACTCCGAGAAATTGGGCGAGTTGGCGGCCGAGTTTGACAGCGTCCACTGCGTCGAGCGTGCACTCCGGGTGGGTTCGCTCAATCACATCCTGGCCGCCGCCGACCTCCGCCCCTACCTCATTCATGCGGTTGAACGTGGGATTGCGAGGGTGCAGCATCGTGACAAAGAGCTGCACGCCGCGCGCTTCGCAGTTGCGCGCGACGATACTGAACGTCCAACTGCCGGGCCGACGGTAGACGAAATGGCCTACTGGCTTCAAGTCGGCGCCTCAGTGCCCAAGCCAAGTCCAGTTCGCCGGACTGATTCCACTGTGCGCGCCATCGCCGAGGTGGCTGCTTCCCCTTCACAGCCTGCCAAGCCTGTGGCCTAGAGCCGCGGCAGGTTTACAGGCGGTTCCTCGATGCAAGTTTACTGGCTGGAGCAAACCGAAGAGGACGTGCCGGCCGAGGGCGATTGGCTGAGCGCGCGAGAACTGGCGCAACTGAGCGCCATGCGCTTCGCCAAGCGTCGGGTGGATTGGCAACTCGGCCGCTGGACAGCCAAACACGCCTTCGCCGCCTGTTTTTGTCTGCCTGATGATCGTTTCTTGCTCGCCAAAATAGAGCTACGCCCCGCTTCTTCCGGTGCGCCCGAGGTCTTTTTTGCGAATAAGCCGGCGCCTGCCAATATCTCCCTCAGTCACCGCGAAGGTGTAGCCGTTTGTGCTGTTGCCTTGGAAGGTGGGGCGTTGGGATGTGATCTGGAGATGATCGAGGCTCGAAGCGACGCCTTTCTGCGCGATTACTTTACCATCGAAGAGCAAGCCATGGTGGCCCAGACTCCTGAAGATGACCGGCCTCGGCTCTTGGCCCTGCTTTGGAGCGCCAAGGAGAGCGCGCTGAAAGCGCTGCATGTGGGCCTTCGGCTCGACACCAGGTCCGTGAACGTTCTCCCGCCCATGCTGGGCCGGCCTCGATTCAGATCAGAGAACGAGTGTATTGAGCAAGTGGCGTCCGGCGAGCAGCCAACGGAAAGCCTAGACCCGTGGCTGCGGTTGCACGTCCGTTGCCCCCACGGGCAATTGTTCCACGGCTGGTGGAAACAGACCGGCCGATTTGTCCAGACGGTGTTAGCTACAGAGCTGGCCTTGCCGCCAACGCAGCTCACCCCCAGCATCCGGCCCGCGATGCCTGTTCCCAGTTAAGATTCTTTGCCTCGCTAAAATGCGACCTAAGTGCGCCTCACCGGAGCGCCGACGGCGATTTCCGATTCAAGTAGGCGAACAGGCGCGGTTTCGACAGCCGGTTGCCTTCGAGGGGAACCAGCCCGCCCGCCGGGCCTCCCGAGGTCTTAGCCTGGAACATCGGATAAAGATAATGGGCGTTGAGCAGGTGCCCCCAGGCATCGCGCTTATATCGGTCGCCGTCGATACGGGCGCTTCCGGGTCCCGCGGCGTTTGCCAGCACGCCGAGCCGCGCCACGATGTCATTCTCGTTGCCGTAACTCTCAATCCAAGGCACGGGCAATCGGTTGCCTCCCTGCACCTTGATTTGGGCCATTTCGCTGGCGCAGTTAGCAAAGCAGTACATTTCGAGTTTTAGCAATTCTTCCGGGGTTACTGGCTCCGGCTGTCGCTGCCCGTAGCCGGGCCAGTCGAAATTCGCAGGCGCGGCGGGCCGCGGGTCTTTCCCTGTTTGCGCCGTGCGCATGGTTCGCTCGAAATCCCACCTCTTGGCCAGCTTCCGTGCGACGGCTCGTTCCCGCGCCACCCCTGGCGCCTTGGCCCACCTGTCATAAATTGGGGGGTGAAGTCCTTCCAGCAGGTCCAGAATCACGGCAGAAAGAATCGTGCCTTGCGAATGACCCAATAATATGAGGCGCTCGCAAGTCGGATTCTTTAGCGCCGCATAGACGGGAGGAAAGGCCGTTGCCACGGACTCGGTTACGGTGTCCCATTCCTTGCCCGCCGCACAGGCGACGAGGTCAGGAACAAAGCCGCGCGTGGCGTTATGCAGTACCGTCAGCGGGCGCCCAAACAAATCGTACAAGTATTGAGCGTTGAGGTTTACGACGGCGCGATCCGTGCAAATGCCATTAATGAAGAACCAGCTTTGTTTTGGGGTGGGGTTCCGGACGTCAGGCCCCGCCGGATAGCGGAACACGTTCGACGGCCTGAACAACAGATCGGAAAACGGAAAGCTGAGCCCGCGCGGTCTCCACGGCAGGGCAGGGATTAGAATGCGAGCGAGTTCCGGGAGCCCTTCCCTCCATTGACTGAATTCGGCCAGTTTCAGTTCGGTCGGGGGGCACGTTTCGGTATGCCATGAGTTCGGATCGCCGAGGATCGAACGGAGGTAATTCGGCGGATAAAGCTTGAGGGCATGCCCAACGTTGAAGGCCAGATCGATCGCTCCGCTCAGCATCGCCATCACCTTCCTGCTGGAGAATGTCCGGGAGCGAGAGCTAGGGGCTGCGGTCCCCCGGAGGCGTCTCAACTCAAAGTCGGAAGGAAAAGCGCGACGTCAACCCCATCAGCTTAAGCACTTTATAAATATCGATGCTCACATTACTCAAAACTAGATGGATTCCATTGCCGGAAGCAGTGTCCGCCAAATCACCCAATGCTTGGAGCGCGCCGGAATCGATTCGTTGCACGGAAGAGAAATCCAGCACCACTTCGCCCTGCGCGCCTTCGAGCGTCTTACGGGCCTCGCGCAGGGTATGAGCGGGACGTTGTCCCTCAACCGACAACCAGACACCATCGCTTGCCATAGGAGTAACCATCCATCCAGTTTCGTCAGGCAGCCTCAACCGCCTTTGCCTGGCTCCGTCCCTGGTAAGCGCTCCACAGCAGGTCAGACAACTCGCTGAGCAGCGGCATCCGAGGGTTAGTTGGGCGCCAGGAAGGGTCATCAAAGGCCATCATGGACAAGTCAGGCACGGCTCGCTCGAATGCCTCTTTCGATATCCCCAGGCCGGCAATCGAACGCGGAATCTCCAAGCGATCGAGCAACCGTTCCGTGGCCACCAGCAGGCTTTTCACCTTCTCCTCGACCGTCTGCCCGCCCAGGCCCAGCAGGTCTGCCACGGTAGCGTATTTTTTGTGCGCGTTGTAGGACCGTTGGTGCGGCGAAGGCATGAACTTGGCGGGCACTGAAGCATTATAGGCAATGACGTGCGGCAGCATCAGGGCATTGGCACGGCCGTGCGCGATGCCGAACCGCGCACCGAAAGCATGGGCCAGGGCGTGACAGACGCCCACCGACGCGTTGGAAAAGGCGAGTCCCGCGATGCAGGCGGCATTGTGCATCATGGTGCGCGCCTCTTCATCGTCCGGATGCTCATAAGCGATGGGCAGGTACTTGAAGACCAGTCGAATAGCCTGCATGGCATGGGCGTCCGTGTAAGCCGAAGCGTAGACCGAGACTCCGGCTTCCAAGGCGTGAGTCAAACAGTCGATGCCGGTATCCGCGGTGAGGGCCTTCGGCATCGACATGACAAACTGCGGATCTACGATCGCCACGTCCGGACTCAGCGAATAGTCGGCCAACGTCACCTTGCGCCCGCGCTCTTTGTCAAACAAAACAGCAAACGGAGTGACCTCGCTCCCGGTCCCGCTGGTCGTGGAAATGGCGATCAACGGCGCCCGCTTGGTTTTTTCGGTGGGGTATTGGGCCACGCGCTTGCGTATATCGAGAAACGGCGCGCCCAGTTCCTCTAAGTCAGCCTGTGGCGACTCGTACTTGAGTTTCATGATCTTTGCGGCATCGATCACGGACCCGCCGCCCAGCGCGATGATCTGGTCCGCCTCGTAGAAATTCAGCGCCTCCAACCCTTGCATGACGGTTTTGACTTCCGGCTCCGCTTCGGGGATGACGGTCACATGGACAGGTGTTTGCAGGGGTAGGTGCCGCCGCACAATATCGACGTGGCCGATTTGCTCCAAAACCGGATTGGTCACGATGATGGTCGAGCGCGATGGGAATTGACGCAGACTTTCCACCGCGTACATATTGAAGTAAATTTGATTGGGTACACGGAACCACATAGGCGCTTGCGTCCTTCGGGCAACGCGTTTAATATTAAGGTAATTATATACGCTGACGTTATCCATGGTGCTGTTACCGCCACCGGTCCCGCATCCGAATGAAACGGTGGGCACCATATCGTTGTAAACACCGCCAATCGCTCCGATCGATCCCGGCGAATTCACAATAATCCGCCCCGCGTTGATCAGGTGGCTAAACTTCCGGATGATCTCGTCATTGCGGGAAAAAACCACCGCCGTATGTCCGATCCCGCCGGCGTGATTGACGTCTACACACACCTTGAGCGCTTCATCCACAGATTTCGCCCGATAGACCGAGAGGACCGGAAAGAGCTTCTCCACCGAGAGCGGATGTTCGGGACCGACGCCCCGGATGGGAGCAATCAGGAGCTTAGTGTTCGGCTCCACCGGAAGCCCGATGAAGCGCGCGATATCGCTGGCCTTCTGCCCCACGGCCATCGGCCGCATGAATCCGGTCTCGGGATCGATCACCGTGCGGCCCAGAAGCGCCGTCTCTTGTTCATTGCAGATGTGCGCGCCCAGGTCGGCGAACTTCTTAAGTACGAGATCGTAAATCTCGTCATCGATCACCACCGTCTGCTCGGATGCGCAAATCGTCCCGTTATCAAACGTCTTGGACGTGATAATGTCCACAACCGCCATGCCCACATCCGCGGTCTTCTCCAAATAAACCGGCGTATTGCCCGGCCCGACGCCCAGGGCCGGTTTGCCGGAGCTGTAGGCGGCTTTGACCGCGCCCCGCCCGCCGGTGGCATCAATCAAGCTGACATCTTTGTGGTGCATGAGATAGACATTGTCTGCCAGGGTGGGGGCTTCGATGCAAGTGAAAACGCCCTCCGGAGCGCCGTGTTTCAGCGCCGTCTCATACATGATCTTCACAGCTTCCTGGCAACAGCGCCAGGCTCTCGGATGGGGACTGAACACCGCCGCGTTCCGGGTTTTGATCGCCACGATGCATTTAAACAGGACTGTTGCGGTGGGGTTCGTAATCGGTGTGAGCGAGAAGATGACCCCGATCGGCTCAGCCACTTCCGCAACCCCGCGTTCAGGATACTCGCGAATCGTCCCGACCGTAGGTTTGTCCTTAATGTAGTTGTAAACGAATTCCGTGGCCACCATGTTCTTGATGGCCTTGTCTTCCAGCACGCCGATCTTGGTTTCCTCGAAGGCCAGGCGGGCCAGGTGTTGAGCCTGTTCCATCCCCACCGTGACCATCGCTTTGACGATGCGATCCACGTCCCCTTGAGTGTATTGCGTAAATACTGCTGCCGCGGCCCTCGCTTGGCGCACCAGACCTTCCAAGTAGGCGATTCGATCTTCACTGAGGTTTGCGTTTTTCTCCGTCATGTTTCTGCGTCCCTTACCCTTCAGATGCAACCTTAACGACGGACTCGTCGCAGGTTGTAGGGAACTCGAGCACCCCTTGGGAATCTACCGGAAGTGGGTGAATGTCAGGTTTCGCAACCGTGCCTGGCGCCGTTTGGGCGCCCTGCCTCTCGAAAAACAATTCGGTCACTGGGTCTTCCACGTGACGGTTTAGACAACACTCCTCCGGGCGGCGAGGTTTTGGCGGGTAAAATCAGTGTGCCCCTTGGGGGCGCTGTTGTCAAGCGAAATCACCTCGACATAGTGTCTCAGTCTCCATCCGTAGGTTTCACCTACGGCTAATCACCGTCCTCCCCTTCGGGGATGGGGGCCGTCGTGGCCGTCCCATCGCTCGAAACCCAATCACCCCAAGGGTCAACCGCCGGGGCCGCTGCTACGCCTCAGCTCGAAGTGCGCTCTCCGATTATGCCGGCGCGGGAGAGAATGCGGCGGACTTTTTTCGGCGAGATGGACAACCGCGCCGCCACGCGCGACACCTTGCGCCCCTCCCGCTTCCACACTCTAGGTATCACAATGCCTGCAAACTCCTCGCTGATCTGTTGGAAGGTCTTATCGCCCACGATTCCCTGCGACCATTGACGGAGCACGGCGTCCGTACTTCCCGTCTTGAGGAGTTTCCTTCGCAGCGCCTGAAGGTCCTCCCAGACGTAGTCCTGGCCTTCCGGTTTGAGCAGCGCACTGGCACGGTCGCAACATTCACCGGCAGCCTGGGGATCACTGAAGAACTCATTGGCCAGCACGAACCCTTGCGCGATATACGCCCGCGCCAGCAACCGCCGGTTCTGAGTGTGCTTGGCCAACTCCACAGCTTCGTGCGCGAAATCCAGCGCTACCTGGGCGCGCTGGCTCAATTCCGATTTCTCCTCCACCTGCTCCTCGAACCTGGAATTCTCGACCCTCGATTGCAGAATGCGGGCCCGGGCCTGCAGAATAAAGTCCTTCTTATCTTCCCCCAGGCGATAAGCGGCGGTTCCCTCGGCGGCTGCGGCGTCCAAATCGCCACTGTCCAAATGCAGCAATCCGCGATCGACATGCACCGTCCCTAGACCGCGATGGTCGTCATAGCGCGCGTAGATGCCTTCCGCCTGATCCAGATGGGCCAGCGCTTCTGCCCGCAACTCCTCTAAATGAGCCCTCTCACGTGTTTTGGGGGGAGCCATCGGCCTGGCGGCCCCGCTAGCGCTCTTCAAACGCCGGGCCGCTTCGCGATCAATCTTCTTTCCCAGGCGGAGCGAAATCAGACGCTTCACAAGGGCTATGTTGGCCAAGGCCCGGGCCAGGTTACGATGTTGGGGACTTCGCTTCTTGTACTCTTCGACGGAGTTCGCGAAGTGCTGGAGCGCCTGCTCATATCGGCCTTGGCGGCGCGCGATCCTTCCGTAGGCAGACTGAATGTTGCCGCGGGTCACGAAATCGTCCGCATCCGAGAGAGCCGTTTCCGCCTCTTTGAGCGTTCGGCGCGCCTCCTCCGGCTTGCCCTCCTGAAACTTCAACCAACTCTCCAGCACCTGGCCGATCGCCGCCATCTTGGGCAGTTGCAAACCCAGAGCCAGTTCCTTCCCTTTGACGACGTATTTCAAAGCGCTCTCGTACCGCCCCATTTTTCTCTGGCTTCGGGCAATCCAAAAGTTGGCGATCGCCAGTAGCTCTCTATCCTGCAGCTCATTTTCGAACGTCAGCACGGTCTCGAAATTCCGAACGGCGTCCTCGTAGTTTTCCTCGGACATCGCCACGAAGCCCTCCGCCATGCGCAATTGGAGATAGTCGCATAATGGCAGGGAGTCCCGAGTGGCTTGGGGAAAGCGCGAGAGTAGGTCTTTGACTAACAGAGGCCGCTCAAAGCCAACGTCCACCCACTGCGCGAGGAGTCCAACCAGGGCAGCCCCATCCTTTTGCGATGGCTTGAGATCTGCCAGCACCCGCCGATGTCTCGTCAGGCGATCAATCCCGATGGCGATGCGGCGAGAACCGAGGTCGTCGCGGAGATGCGCGAGAAGGCCCTCAGGAATTGTAGTTGCTTTGGCTTTGTCGCGGTTTCGCAAGGGTTGGCCCTGAGCAGGGGGCGCCTAGTGTGGTGCATCAAACATTTCTTTGCATTTGACGATGGCTGTTCGGGGTCTAGCCTGCGGCCCCGAAGGGGCCGAAGGTGAGTAGCCGTGGGTGAAACCCACGGAAACCCTCAAACACCTTCTAATCAATATAATTGTACGCCACCGAGGTCAAGAATTCCGGAAAATCCGCGCTGGTCATCATGCCTTCGTAAATTTCGGCCGCCTTCTCGAATCCCAGCGACTCAAATTGCGTCAAGCCAAGCTGCGTGCGAAGGTCTTCCAATTCCTCGGCAATTGCCCGGCGCACCATGTCCATGGTGACGGCGCGGCCATCATTCAGTTTTGCCTCATGCCTCACCCACTGCCAGACCTGCGCCCGGCAGATCTCGCAGGTGGCGGCGTCTTCCATCAAGTTATAGATGGGCACGCAACCGTTGCTCTTCAACCACGAAGCCAGGTAGCGCAGGCCTACGTCGATGTTCCGCCGAAGGCCGGATTCCGTGATTTCGCCTTCGGGCACCTTCAGCAAGTCCGCCGCGGTGATTTGCAGATTGGGAAGCCGGCGTGGGATTTGGTTGGGAGATTTCATATGCGCGTCAAAAATCTCCTTGGCCACCGGCACGAGGCCCGGATGTGCGACCCAGGTTCCGTCGTGGCCGGCGTGCACCTCGCGCAATTTGTCTTGCCGAACCTTCTCCAGCGCCCGCTCATTGGCGGCCGGATCGTTCTTAATGGGAATCTGGGCCGCCATCCCTCCCATCGCGTGAATGCCCCGCCGGTGGCAGGTTTCGATTAGCAGCAGAACGTAGGAATTAAGAAAATGGCGGTCCATTGTGACCGCTGCCCGGTTGGGCAGAACGAAATCGGGCCGGTTGCGGAATTTCTTGATGAAACTGAAGATGTAATCCCAGCGACCGCAATTGAGGCCGGCCGAGTGCTCGCGCAACTCGTAGAGGATTTCATCCATCTCGAAAGCGGCCAGAATAGTTTCAATCAACACCGTGGCGCGAATGGCCCCCCGCGGGATGCCCAACTCATCCTGCGCAAAATTGAACACGTCATTCCACAGGCGCGCCTCGAGGTGACTTTCCAGCTTGGGCAGGTAGAAGTAGGGTCCGGTGCCCTTTGCGATCAGGCGCTTGGCGTTGTGAAAAAAGAACAGTCCGAAGTCAAACAGCGAGCCGGAAATGGGCTTGCCACCCACCAGGAAGTGTTTTTCGTCAAGATGCCAACCGCGGGGCCGGACCATCAGTACGGCAACGCGTTCCCCCAACTCGTATTTTTTCCCCTCCGGGCTGACGTAGCTGATGGTCCCGTTGACCGTGTCGCGAAGGTTCAGTTGTCCTTCCAGATTGTTCTGCCAGGTCGGGCAATTCGAGTCTTCAAAGTCCGCCATAAAAACGCTCGCGCCGGAATTCAGAGCGTTGATGATCATCTTCCGGTCCACCGGGCCTGTGATTTCGACGCGCCGATCCAGCAGGTCGCGCGGAATGGGCCCCGCCGTCCATTCCGCCGCGCGGACCGGCGCGGTGTCGGCAAGGAAATCGGGAAACTTTCCCGCGTCGATCTCTTGTTGTCTCAGGCGCCGCGTCGCAAGCAGGCGCTGCCTGGTCTCTTCAAACCGCCCAGCCAGCCTGGCCAGAAATCGCGCCGCCTCTTCCGTCAGGATTTCCGACTGCGCTTCGCTTACCGGCCGGGTTATTTGAATCTCCTGCTCCTGCACTGGCGCCATGGTTTTGTAACCTCCCAGGTTCGATATCTTATCAATCCTTGAGGTCACCATCTTAGCAAAAAGGTGGGGCAAGTGACTCATAATTGTCCGACTCGGACCGGTGATCCGAATCGGACCGGCCGATTTGACGCGCACGATAGGCGCGGGCTTTACTTGAATTGTAAGATGAAATTAAAACGCCCGCCCGTTCGGCAAAGGAGTACGACAAATGATGGACCAGTTAGCACGGGAACGCCAAGCCTCGATTATTGCCAACCATTGGGAAACGGATTCGCGCTGGGATGGCATCAAGCGCCCCTACACCGCGGACGATGTCATCCGGCTGCGAGGGTCCGTGGTGGTGGAGCACACGCTGGCGCGACTCGGTGCGCAGCGACTATGGAATCTGCTGCACACGGAGTCGTATGTCGCTTCTCTCGGGGCAATGACGGGCAATCAGGCCGTCCAGCAGGTTAAGGCTGGGCTGCAGGCCATCTATGTTAGCGGCTGGCAAGTGGCCGCGGATGCCAATGACGCCGGCCAGATGTACCCGGACCAGAGCCTCTACCCCGCGAACAGCGTGCCCAATCTGGCGCGTCGCATTAATCAAGCCCTGATGCGCGCTGACCAGGTCCATCACGCTCAGAACACCAACGGCACGTATTGGTTCGCGCCGCTGATTGCGGATGCGGAGGCGGGTTTCGGGGGCGCGTTGAACGCCTTCGAACTCATGAAGGCCATGATCGAAGGGGGTGTGGCCTGCGTGCATTTTGAAGACCAGTTGTCTTCAGCGAAGAAGTGCGGCCACCTGGGAGGCAAAGTACTCGTGCCCACCAGCGAAGCCATACAGAAGCTGGTGGCAGCGCGCCTGGCGGCCGACGTGACGGGAGTTCCGGCCCTGATCATGGCGCGCACCGACGCCGACAGCGCTCATCTCCTCACGAGCGACATCGATCCGCGCGACGCTGAGTTCATTACCGGCGAGCGCACCCCGGAAGGCTTCTTCCGCGTTCGGGGCGGGCTCGATGCCGCCATTGCGCGCGGCATCGCCTACGCGCCCTACGCCGAGCTGATTTGGTGCGAGACTTCCAAGCCGGATCTAGAAGAAGCGCGGCGCTTCGCCGAAGCCGTCTTGGCCCGTCATCCCGGCAAACTGCTCGCCTACAACTGCTCGCCTTCGTTTAACTGGCGGAAGAACCTGGATGCCGGCACGATTACCCGCTTTCAATGGGAACTGGCTGCCATGGGTTACAAATTCCAGTTCATTACCCTCGCGGGCTTCCACGCGCTAAACCTCGCCATGTTCGAGTTGGCGCGCGCCTACCGCCTGAACGGCATGACAGCGTATTCACGCCTGCAGGAAAAGGAGTTCAGCCGCGAACGCGATTACGGCTACGAGGCCGTAAAACATCAGCAATTTGTGGGAACAGGATATTTCGACGCCGTGCAGCAGGTGATCACCAGCGGAACGGCCTCGACCACTGCGCTCGAAGGGTCAACCGAGGAGGCCCAGTTCCGCGATTACGCACCAAAACCCCGCCCCGGCAACGGACACGGTCCGGACGCAGCCTGCCAGCCGATCCTTGGCGAATGCCCGAGCTTTGTTCGGGAATCTTCGCTCTAGTTTCGCGTTCGGCCTGATCCCTCTGAAAACCCGCCCTCTCCCCCTTGGGGGAGAGGGTGGACCGCAGCCGGCGCTTTCTTCAGCCGGGGCAGGCCGAGTGAGGGGGTTCGAGCCAATCGGCTCAGTTCCAACCGTGAGTATTGCGACCCCCGGTTTTGTGGCCTGCGGTTTGTCGATGGTAATTCGGAAGAACCGTGAACCCCAGAACCGGAGGTTCGCGTCACCCCGCTTCTCGACTGCAAAATCGAGGGAACGTTCTGGTAGTCTACCGGATCTTACCGCGCGCCGCGACGCGCCAGGAACCTTCCACCTCGCCATTCCGCAGCGTAAACACCTCATCATGCATGTTCACACAGGTGCAGACGTGGTTGGGGATTATGGTCAGGACTTCGCCAACGTAGAAGTTGTGGTTCGAGCGAGTGATGTCCAGGTGGCCATGTTCCTCGTTTAGCTTTATGAGCGGCGCGTCGGGAGCCTCGACGACATAGCCATAGCCGGATTTCGATCCCGAGCCTAAGAGGTCGGAGGACAACGTCTTTGACCCGGCATCGACAATAGCCCGCCCAGGCACCGCCGTCGAAACCACCGTAGTCACCACGCGCGCTGCGCAATCTTCCAGTTGGCACGCGCCCTGACACAAGGTGTTTAGATCATTGTAAACGTAGGTGCCGGGGCGGATCTCGGTTAGCCCGGGGACCAGGTGAGCGAATTCGGCGGAGGGCGTCGAACCTCCTGAGACGATTTCGACCTCGAGGCTTGAATGGCGGAAGGCCTCCAGCGTTTGTTCAACCTTCTCGGCCACCAGCCCAGCGCCTGCTTTCCGCTCTTCCCTACCCCCCCAAACGTTGCCGAAGTAAGTCATAAGGCCGCGAAACTCGACTCCCGGCAGTTTTGCAATCTTGGCCGCCATCTCGACCGTATCGGGACCGGGTTCGAGCCCGCAACGGTGGAAGCCGACATCAAACTCCACCAGAACCCCAACCTGGCATCCTTGCTGGGAAGCAGCCTGTGAAAGCTCCTCGGCTGCCGTAAGGGAATCCAGCGCGACGATCATGCGCCGCGAACTCGCCAGCGTCACCAGTCGCCGTAGCTTGTCGGCTCCGAGAATGGGATAGGCAATCAGAATTTCATCCAGGCCGGCCTCCGCCATCACTTCCGCCTCACCCACTTTGGCAACCGTCAACCCCACCGCGCCATGTTGAACCTGGAGGCGGGCGACTTCCGGAGTTTTGTGCGTCTTGGTGTGAGGGCGCAGACCAACGCCCTGCTGGCGACAGGAGGCTGCCATTCGCTCCAGGTTACGTTCCAGCGAGTCCAAATCAATCGTCAAAGCCGGGGTTGAAAGTTCGTCGTAACGCATGGCTGACTCCTCGAGCTTGGGTGACGCAGACGACCGATTAAGGGGCCCGCAGATTTTATCGCGCGCCCGTGGAGGAGCGGCGGAGCCCAAAACCGGGACGCCCGCGCTGCCGGGGTGGCCGGATCGCAATCGCCAATCGACAATCGTCAATCAGCAATCATTCGGGTTTGCTCACCCGCGCGATGCAATCAATCTCCACCTTGATTTTGGGCAACTGCGCTCCTACCGTAGTGCGCGCGGGCGGATCCTGAGTGAAGAACTCCCGGTAGACCTCATTCATAGCATCAAAATCCTTAATGTCCGCCAAGAAAACACCCACCCGCACGACGTCACGCAATGAACTGCCCGCGGCCTCCAGAATGGCCTGAATGTTTTGCAGCGTGCGCCGGGTCTCAGCCCCAATCTCGCCCAATTCCAACTGGTTGGTGCTCGGGTTAGTGGGACCCTGCCCAGCCACGAACACGAAACCATTGGCAACAATTGCCTGTGAATAAGGCCCGCGCGGTTGCGGGCCCTTGGATGTTTTAATCACTTCGCGCATCGTGACTCCTTCTGCTGTTCGTCCCTCGAGTCCGCCCGGCCAACTCCACAAGACCGCGCTCGCTGCCGGATATCAGGGAGCGCTTCGCCGCGACTCGAAAGATAGTATGTTTCAGACTAGTCCCTCAGTATAATGGCCGTTAGAGTTCACGTAAAGTCTAGCTTGCTCTATACTCACCCAACCCAAGCCCACCGAGCCCGCGCGCGAACTTCCCCGTGCTATTGGCTATATAGGCTCGACGGCGATCGTGATAGGCACCATCATCGGCTCGGGCATCTTCCTTGTGCCGCACGACGTGGCCCAGCAGGTCGGGTCAGTCGATCTCCTCCTGCTGGTGTGGCTCATCGGTGGGGTGCTGTCGCTGGCGGGCGCGCTCTCCCTGGCTGAACTAGGCGCCGCCAATCCTGCCGCGGGCGGCATCTACGTCTATTTGCGCGAGGCCTATGGAAAGCTCTTCGCCTTTCTTTACGGGTGGGCCTTGCTGCTGGTCATCAATTCCGGCTCCCTCGCCACGCTCGCCGTTGCCTTCGGAATCTACAGCACCACGTTCGTACCGCTCTCAGCGTTGCAACAGAAATCTGTCGCCAGTGCGGTGATCATCTTCCTCACCCTGGTCAATATCCTCGGTGTGCGAAAGGCGGCTGCCGTCCAGACCCTCTTCAGCTTAGCCAAGCTGGCTGGACTGGCGACCATCATGGGCGCGGTATTGTTTTCTTCCCATATCGTCCCCGCGCAGGCCACCGGCCCCTGGCACGGGCCACAAACCACGGCCAGCGCGCTCGGGGTTGCGATGATCGGAGTGCTCTGGGCGTACGAGGGATGGCACATGCTGTCTTTTGCCGCTGGCGAGGTCAAGAACCCCTCGCGGGTGCTTCCGCGGAGCTACCTGATAGGCACGCTCGTCGTCGTGGCCGTTTATCTAGGTGCGAATCTTGCCTACCTGCGCGTACTGCCGCTTCCGGCCCTCGCTTCTTACCAGCGGGTTGCCGCCAAAACCATGGAGATCCTCGCCGGGCCGAGGGGAGCAACCTTTGTTTCCGCGCTAATCCTCTGCTCGATTTTCGGCGCCCTCAATGGCACAGTGCTCGGCGGGCCGCGGGCGTACTTTGCCATGGCGCGCGACGGCGTGATGTTCCCTTCCGTGGGCCGAGTCCATCCCCGCTACGCGACGCCGGCGGCGGCTTTGCTGATCCAGGGCGGGTGGTCTATCCTGCTCGCCGCGACGGGCAGCTACAAGCAGCTTTACACTTACGTGATTTTCACCGGCTGGCTCTTCTACGCCGCGGCGTCCTTCGCGGTGATCATCCTGCGCCGCAAGCGGCCCGGGATGGCGCGGCCCTACCGCGTCTGGGGATATCCCGTGGTACCCCTGGCATTCAGCGCCGCGGCGCTGGTCATCGTGGGCAACGCCTTGGTGCGCAGTCCGCTCGAATCGGGAATCGGACTGGCCTTGGTGCTTTCCGGCGTGCCGGTCTTTCTGATGTGGAAACGGAAGGCGAAGGAGGAAGTCAGTCGGCAGTAGGCAGTCGGCAGTGGGCAGTCGGCAACAGCCACTGGGCACCAGAATCGAATTTCGAATTTCGAGTTTCGAATTTCGATTTTCGAGTTTCGATTTTCGAATTTCCAATTTCTAATTTCTAATTTCTACACCTACTTCAGGTTTTTGGGGAACAGACATTCGACCACTACCACATCGTGCCAGCGGTCCCCTAGCTTCGTGTGTTTCACGTGCACGCCCACCTCGCGCCAGCCGGTCATGCGGCACAACCTGCGCCCGGCGTCGTTGTGCGCCAGGAACCGTCCCACCAGCTTGAAATGACCCACCGACTCGGCAAGTGCAAGGACCGCGAGCATGAGTTCGCGGCCCACGCCGTGCCGCCGATAGTCGCGGTCGATGTAGATCAGGAGTTCGGCGATGCCCTCCATGGCAGGCCGGACCCGGTAAGGACTGAGCGCCGCCCAGCCCAAAATCCAGCCGTTTAACTCCGCCACCAGCAGCGGGTACTTTCCCGAATGCTCCTCCACCCAATTCGTACGTTCTTCCGGCGTGAGCAGGAAGTTCTGAAAAGTGGCAAGGTTGTCCTGGGTCGCCTGCAAATAGATGCGAGCGATGTCAGAAGCATCGCGCAATTCGGCAGGCCGTACGGTCAGCCGAAAACGGGGCCTTGCGGCGGCGTTTGGAATCGACGTGTCCATAGCGAAGGACGCAACAAAAGCTGATGCTCAGCAGCCTGATGGCGGACGGGGCAAGGACGTCGCAAAGGAGCGATAACCTGTCATCCTGATCGATTCCTGTCATCCTGAGCGACTCCTGTAATCCTGAGCGAAGCGAAGGATCTCTGCGGTTGGTTTGGCGTGCGGCGGCCAAGAACGACTGTGGGGATCCTTCGCTTCGCTCAGGATGACTGGATTACGAAGTCTCCCTTCCGTCTGAAACCTCTCCTAATCGCGTTTGGGCTTTTCAATCTCGAATTTCGATTTTCGAGTTTCGATTTTCGGGTCATTCTAGAATCTCTTCGTATCCGCCCGCACGCGATCCACGTATTTGGCCGAAGCAACTTCGATGCGGATGGTCTCCCCGGATTTGATGAACTGCGGAACCATCAGTTCAAGACCGTTTTCCAAAGTAGCGGACTTGTAAGTGTTGTCCTGCTGCTGGTGAACCGGTTGCGCCGTTGTCTGGACCTTGACCTCCACGATTTCGGGAAAGACAATGCTTACCGGCTGTCCTTCGTAAAACTCCACGGGCACCTTCATCTCCGGCTGGAGAAACGTGGTGGCCGCGCCAATCGCCTCGAGCGGAATTGAAACCTGGTCATAAGTTCTGGGGTTCATAAAGGTCGCGGTGTCCGAGTCGCTATAGAGGAACTCCATATCCTGCTTCTCGAGCTGAGTCTCCTCGAGCCGCTCTTCCGGCCGGAAGCGCAACTCTTTCAACGTGCCCTTGAGCACGTGGCGCGCCTTGGCGTGCACGCTGCCCGGCATTTTGCCTTGTCCGATGTGGTACTGCGACTCGATGATCTTGAACAGGTCATTGTTGATTTTCAAAACCGTGCCGGGACGGAGCTGGGATGCAATCACCATGGGACCCTCGAAGGCAGGCGGTGTGCAGGCGCTCTGGGCATGACACAACGCGGGCAGCGAGCCACGCCGACTCCTACGGCGCTCGATACGTTCAGCTATTCTATGCCACCACCAGCGGACAGAGTCAAGCTCGGTGTAGCGGCCCCGTTCGCTGCCCTTTCAAGCCACGCTGTTTTTCGCCGATAAACATATCGAGAAGGCGAGGGCCTATGTCGAAAAACACTCCGGAGCGCCCGAAGAATCACGATGAGCCGACCAGCACGCAGCAGGTGCTGATCTGGGCGATGTGCCACCCGGGAGTTCTATTGCTCAGTTCTCTTGCCGTGGGCGCCATGCTGGCTTCCCGGCATGAGAGCGAGCCACAACCTCCTCCCGCCCGCCGGGTAGAAACCGAGGCCGATTTGATCGACGGCGACATTCCGTTGTTTATCTGACTTTATCCGCGGGCTTCAAGCTCTTTTCGAGATAGTTCTTGAAGCTCATAGAGGGATTTGGTCTTGCGAGGGAAGCGCGGGATGGGGAAGGCACTCATACCGAAGCGAGCGGTCATAGGCTGCTCCCCGCGCACCAGCCGGACGTTTACCTCCGTATCCTGTGTAGTCTGTCCCACGTAGATGGGAAAAGCATCCGCGGCACGATAACTCAAAATCAAAGTCCGCCGAGCCTTGCGGGACTTATTGGGCGCTGAAGAGTGAGGCATCATGCCATGCATGAAAAGGGCCGTGCCCGCCGGGCCCTCCAAAAAGACGGCCTTCGAAGCATCCAGCGGCTCCGTGACGCGGCCTTGAAACATGCCATTGCAGGTGTGATCTAACAGTGGTCTCAGGTGGCCGCCTGGGATGACTTGCAAGCATCCGTTCATCGCGTCGGCGTCATCCAGATAAAAAAGGACGGTGACCGAATCGAGATTGGTCAGAGGGTAGTAAGCGAGATCCTGGTGCCATTCGACAACGGAACCAAGCTCCGGCGGCTTCATGTTGATTTTGCTTAAATGATAAACAATGTTGCGGCCCACGAGCTGCTCGATCACATCCAGCAGGCTGGGAGACTCGGAGAGTGAACGGAATTGCGGGTAGTTTGTGCACGGCTCGTAAATCCGGCGCACCAACTTTCCTTCCGGCCCCTGATTGGGCTCCATCTCCATACGGTTGCGGTCGTGACTTGCGACCGTAGCCCCCGCGCTGATCGCGTCGATGTCGCACAACAGTGAGTTGACCTCCGAGGAATTGAGGAACGCCGGAACTACCGCGAATCCAAGCTCCCGATATCGCGCGACCTGTTCTGAAGTCAGCATTTTGCTCGGCTCCTTTCAAGCGAACAAACCGCATGCCTCGGCGGTAGTGACGAACTCGGCGCCGGCGCCGGCCATCTCCGCGAGAGCCTTCCGCCCTCCCTCCTCGCTGATGGCCTTAATCGCATCCACGACGACTGTGACGGGCAAGCGGCGTTTGCGCAGCGACAGGACAGCCGAGAGCACACAATACTCGGTGGCCACCCCAAAGACCACGAAGCGCGGCCGGCCGACGGAAGCTAAGATGGCCTCGATATTCGCGTTACTGGTGAAGTCGTACACGCGCTTTTCAACAACAATCTGTCCGGCCCATCCCGCCGGAAGGCGAAAGGAGTTCGGACGGTTTTCAACCATGACCGCATCAGGGAAGAGCGTCTCGGAAATACGGCGCTGGCCGGGGCTTCCGGCCACGCAGTGCGGCGGCCATAGGGCGAACTCCGGGTCGTCGGGCGCATGGGTGTCAGCCGATGAGATAATGGGCAGGTTGCGGTCGCGCGCGCACGACATCAATTCCCGCAGGTTGGGAATAATCTGCTCCGCCTGGGGGACGTAAAGCCTTCCACCCGGCAGCATGAAGTCCACCTGTGTATCGACGTCGACGAATACCATGCGGCGCGAATGGGACTGGTCACTCATGCAAAATCAGGAAATACCCCTCACCCCAACTCCCCTCCCCTCTTCCCTCTCCCGGGGAGAGGGAAGAGGGGAAAGGGGTGATAGGGTGAGGGGTTTTGGCAGCGTTCTCGCAACGGACTCGTAACCGGCCCCCCAATTTCTGATTTCTAATTTCTAGTTTCTGCTTTCTCCAGTTTCTGCCTTTCCAGCGTCTGCTTGTGAACCGCCACCAGAAGCTGCTGGAGAGCTTTGCTTTTGGCCACGGGAAATGGCGGTGCGTTACGTAGAGCGTGGTAGGGTTCAGGTAACAGGTCAAGACTGGCAAGAACCCTGAGCCGCGAGTCCTGCAGCCGCGGCCGGGAGCGGACCCGCCGACCGCCGCGCATCGCGGGTTGGAGCAGTGGCGCGCCGCCGGAAGCCGTCTCGTGGGCGCGCGCAATTAGATCGTGGTGATACTGACCGCCCACTGAAAACCGAAACACCTGTTTTCGGCCGGGCGAATAGGCCTTCTCTTCACTGAATTTGCTTTTGTACTCGACGTGACCGTGACTTTCGGTCTCAACCAGCTTATAGACCACGCTCAGCGCAGGCACGTCCCGCGAGGTCGCGAGGTCCGTTCCCACGCCAAACAGATCGATGCAGGCGCCCTGCGCCAGTAAAGCCTCCACCTTATACTCATTTAAGTCCCCGCTGGCCACAATCTTTGCATCCGGCAGGCCGTGCCGGTCGAGGATTTGCCGGACATGGCAGCTCTTTTCCAACAGGTCGCCGCTATCAATACGGACGCCTGCGATCTTCCGTCCCAGTGTAGCTGCCGTCTCCGCGCCCATGATTGGATCGTAGGTATCGATCAGCAGGAGAGCGTCCTCCGGAAATGTGTCCAAGAGCGCCTGGAAACTTTGACGCTCGGTTGCAAAAGCCTGGGTCCAGGAGTGGGCTGCGGTGCCGGCCAATGGAATCTCGTAACGGCAACCCGCCAAAACATTCGAGGTCGCAACGCACCCGCCGAGGTAGGCAGCGCGCGCGGCGCGCACCCCGGCTTCCGGCCCCTGCGCCCGCCGCGTACCGAACTCCAGCACGCCCCGGCCACGCGCCGCTCGCACCACGCGAGCCGCCTTGGAGGCCACCAGCGTTTGAAAGTTGAGCACGGAGAGCAGATAGGTCTCCACAACTTGCGCTTCCAAAATGGGCGCACTGACTTGCAGCAAGGGTTCTTCGCCAAAAATCAGCGTGCCTTCCTCGACGGCTTCGACGTCGCCATCAAAGTGGAAGTGGCGCAGGTAGTCGAAGAATTCCGAAGAGACGTTGCGAAACACCGGCAGACTGCGCAGGTAGGTGAGGTCGTCTTCCTGAAAGCGCAGGTCCGCGAGATAGTCCAGCGCCTCCTCGATGCCCGAGGCGACAAGATAGGTACGCTCCGGAGGCAATTGGCGGACGAAAAGCTCGAACGTTGCGCGGCAGTCCATCCCCCGCTCGTAGTATGCCGCCGCCATGGTCAACTCGTACAAATCCACCAGCATCGCGCGGTGCAGATCGAGTTCTAGCATTGTCGCTCCTGCGTGAGGCGCCCAAGCCGGGCAAAACAGGCTTTTGCCGCCTTAAAATCAGTATGTCCTTCAGGTCCCGGAGAGTCAAGTTGAGGAACCTTTCCGGCTCGCCGTGCCAATACGCTGATGGAGGCGGGATGAAAGGCATCATTGAAGAAGCTACCAGCATCCAAGGTACTGTCGACGGAGGTTATGCCAAGGTCTGGCGCCGCAGGGTCGCAAAACACGTGATAGTATTAGGTTAGGGAGTGGCTACACAGACTGCGGAAAAGGCTTCTCTGTCATCCTGAGCGGAGCGAAACATCTGCAGTGCCTCCTCGAAATCAAGCAAATGCAGATCCTTCGCAGAGTTTACCCTGAGCTAACTTCAGACCCTTCGCTTCGCTCAGGGTGACAGCGAAGGGCTCAGGATGACAGCGGTGGGCGCTTTTTCCGTAGCATCTACAACTAACGCGCGAGGAGGATGCCCGGCGCTGAGTCCCTTGAGAACTCGAGCTCGGCGCCCGACTCGTCGTCCGGCCACATCCCGTTGGATGGACAAGAAATCCGGATCACGAACGCATGCTGACAGAACAGGAGACTACTAACGTGAAACGAATTTACAGCTACCTTCCCATTCTACTAGTGCTTTCGTGCGCCCCACTGGCGCGCGCGCAAGGGTCGTTCGATTTGGCTTTGGGCTTCGGAACCCAGCACGCCAAGGCCACCGGGACCGGGATCGACAACACCACGTTCGCACCTTGTCTACCATCGTCGGCCAGCACCACCTGCGAGGCCACGCCGGATCTGGGGGGTTTGTTCATGGGTTTCGAGGGCAATGCGATGCTGAACAAGCACATCGGTTTTGGAGGGACGCTCAACTTCCAGCCCGCCAAGAGCAACTACGGACCGATTCAATCTCGGGAGCTGTTCTACGACTTCGACGGGCTCTACGCGCCGATCAATCGCAAGAACGTCCAATTCCGGATCGAAGCCGGTGTCGGCGGCGCTCACTTCGGCACCAGCTATACGGCCACTTCGTGCATCGGTTCTGCGGTCTGCCAGTCGGAAACCGAGCCTTCGGGGAGTTCGAGCCATTTCCAGGTGCACGTTGGGGCGGGTGTGCAATTCTATGTAAAGGACCATTTTTTTGTCCGGCCGGAGTTTGACTTCCGCGAGGTTCCCGGCCTTTCGGGCACCTATGGCTCCACAAGCACCTATCAGTACGGAACCAACCAGGTAATAGGCTTTACGGTGTGGGTTGGTTATAACTTCGGCGAGATGTAGAGGCGGCTTTATGCCGCCACCTGTAGAGGCGGCTTTATGCCGCCACCTGGCGAGGTAAACTCGCCTCTACAAATTCAGACTGTACCACAATCGAGATGTAAGCAGCCTCTCAGCAACGCCAGATCTCGTATTCGGCTCAGGGCGGCCACAACGGCCGCCCGATTACCATGGAAAAGTCATCCGTTACTGCCTGCATCCCCTTCCTTGCGGCTCTTTTCCTGCTATCTCCGCCGTGGGGACTCGCCTGGGGCCCGGAAGGGCATCACGTCGCTGTGCTCTTGGCGGAAAGATACCTCACTCCGGAGGCGACGGCGCGCGTCAAAGACCTGCTGGGCTCGGAGAATCTGTTGGACGCCTCAGTCTGGGCGGATAACTACCGGCACGATCATCCCGAAACCGGCCCCTGGCATTACATCGATATTCCCCTCGAGGAAACGAAGCTCGACTTGCGCCGCGATTGCCCGAATGGTGATTGCGTGCTGGTGAAGACGCAATCCTTTCTCGCGGTGCTGAGAAACGGCTCGGCCGATCGCGAGGCCAAGCGCGAAGCCCTCAAATACGTGATTCACTTCGTCGGTGACCTGCACCAGCCGCTGCACGACGAGGACAACAACGACAAGGGCGGAAATATGCGCCTGGTGCAGTTGGGATTACACGTCCCGCCTCCCGGCCAGACCGATAATCTTCATTGGCTCTGGGATACGGGCCTTATCGAACGAATCAACTCGAGCGATTCGGCTCTTGCGGAAACCATTGGCCGCCGGATCACCGATCGCGATCGCGCGGCTTGGGACAAGGGAAGTGTGGAGGACTGGGTGCTGGAAGGACATCGGCTGGCCCGAACGGTCGCTTATCAGGGACTCGGCAACGCTACGCCTGCGGTGATCAGCCCCGAATACGAGCGCCTGGCCGATCAGACAATTGAAACCCAACTCGCCCGCGCCGGCGTTCGCCTGGCCTTTCTGCTCAACAACACTCTGCGCTGATTCGTCATCTCCCCGAAGTAGTAGCGCAGACCTGCGTCTCAAGGTCTGCGGCTTTTTGCCCCCACCTTGACACCGCACCTCAGCACGGCTGGCGCATCAGAGGGAAGCTCTGCGTTTCGCTAGGCGGTTGGCGCAGACACCCGCAGTTTGGTGTCTGCGACGTCCCGCAGGGACGTGTTAGCATCGCCCGCTCATCTTGCACCGTCGATGCGGGAGAGCGCCACAACGGCCCTTTGGCCGCACTCAGCCGCCTCCAGTTTGAGTTCTTCACGGCCAGACCCGTAGATCTGGCAGACCAGAGTTGTCCCATCGGGACATCGCAGACCCCACTGCACGGGGTCTGCGCCAGCCACCTGTTTTTTGCTTGACCATGCCGGTGTTATAGGCTAGAGTGATAGAGATGAGCTGGCAGGGGTGAGGCCCTGCGAGATACGCTATGTTGCGAAGCCTTGGTCTGTTGGGTTCGGACTCCCTTGCCGTGATTCCCGTCCCTCCGCTGGTTCAGTCAAAAAGTCAAGCGCGCGAAGAACCGAAAATCAAGGGTCGGGTGCAGCTCTCCGGCCACATGCCGGAAGGCCGCGGATGCCTCCCAGAGTCTTCGACTTTTCAACGCCTCAACTTTTCGACTACAGAACCGCGGGAACAATCCGGGAATGTCTATGAGAACAAATGACAAGGTCAAAATGTCGCCGAGGCCGGCGTCAGCGCTTCCCTGCCCTGAGATAAACCACATAATCCGTTGCAGCCGGTTTGCCGCCCGCTTCGCGCACCGCTGCCGCCACCTGGCCGCGATGGTGGGCCGAATGCAGAAGCAGGTGCAGCAGAACGTCCTGAATCGGGGTCTTGTTTTCGGTGCCCTTCAGGCTCAGGTAAGTGAGATCGCCGGCCGCCTTCTCCAGGCTGAGATTGTCGAGGATCTCGTTCCAACGCCGTCTCAGTTCTTCGATGGCCGTCGAGCACTCGTCGAGCGATGAGTCCGGCCACGGCAACGCGGAAGGCGGCGCCGGATTCTCAAACCGCGAAAGCCAGATGCGCTGGGCGCCGATAATGTGGTTGAAGGTCTTGCGCGGCTTGTCGTTGCCGCCGGGCACGGTTCTTAAGCTGGCCAGCGTCTCGGAGTTAGCCCAGTAGTCATAATCAAATAGCTTACGAAGGTCCATTGCATTCACCCCTTGAGAAGTAGGCAGTCGGCAGTAGGCAGTCGGCAGTCGGCACGGGCGTTGCTGCCATGCCACCTGCGATGCCTACCCGCCTGGTATACCCCAGCCAAGACCTTTCACCCTTTCACCCCAGCCCCTCTTCCCTCTCCCCGGGGAGAGGGAAGAGGGGGAGGGGAGTTAGGGTGAGGGGCTGTCTTGTTGGTTTCCGGGTGCCCATCAAAAGACGGGCATGAGCGACTGCTCTCTGCCTTCTGCTTTCTGCCTTCCGCAGTACTAGTCCTCTTTCTTAAACAGCGCCGAATAAACAAATCCCGCCACCGCCGCGCCGATGATGGGAGCAACCCAGAAGAGCCATAGTTGGCCGAGCGCCCAACCGCGCACAAAAATCGCTGGACCGGTGCTCCGGGCAGGGTTCACCGAGAGGTTGTCAACCGGTATGCCGATCAGGTGGATGAGCGTGAGGCTGAGGCCGATGGGAATGCCGGCGAAGCCCACGGGCGCGCGCCGATCGGTGGCGCCGAGAATGATGAACAAGAAGAAGAAGGTGAGCACAATCTCAGCCAGCAGACAGGCTCCGAGAGAGTATCCGCCCGGAGAGTGCTCCGCGTAGCCGTTTGCCGCGAATCCGCCGCTGAGGTCAAAACCAGCCTTGCCACTGGCGATAAAGTAAAGGACAGTGGAAGCGCCGAGGCCGCCCAAAACTTGTGCAATGATGTAAGGGATCAGCTCCGACACCGGAAACCGTCCCCCGGCCCACAGGCCAACGGAAACAGCAGGATTGATATGGCAGCCCGAAATGTGACCGATGGCGTAGGCCATGGTGAGCAAGGTGAGACCAAAGGCCAGGGCCACACCGGCAAAGCCAATGCCGAGTTGCGGGAAGGCTGCATCCAAAACAGCGGCACCGCAGCCGCCGAACACCAGCCAGAACGTGCCGAAAAACTCCGCCCCACACCGTTTTCCTAGCGACATGTGTCGTCCTCCTTTGTATGTGATTGAGATTGTAGAACCGCCGCCCTGCCGACCGCCTCCGAGACGCAAGCGGCGCTATTCGATGTCGTTAGTGTATCACCTATCACTCGTGATTGCATCAGCTCCAGGCCACGGTCGCCACGCAGAAGATTCGATGCGTACGCTGGGAGGGCATTGCGTTATAATCTGGGATGCGGGATCGCACACTAAATTTCCAAAAGGAAGCTCTGGGAGCCAGGAGGGCTTGCTAATGAGAGTGCAGACATTCACGGCGGTGATTCATCGGGAAGACGATTTGTACGTCGCCTCCTGCCCGGAACTGGGGACCGTGAGCCAAGGCTCCACGATCGAGGATGCCCTTGCAAATCTTAAGGAAGCTACAGAGCTTTACCTGGAAGAGTTCCCACTGCCGCAGTTTGGTCGCCCACTGCTGACAACCTTTGAGGCAACTTATGCCTAGGCTGCGCCGAGTGTCGGGAGAGGAAGCGATTCGGGCGCTCGGTGAGTACAGTTCACCGGCGGTCTCCCCGCTCCGTTCTGCCTTTTGCCTTCTGCTTACTGCGCCCTGCCCTCCGCCGGTCTGTCCCAAGTCCGCAATCCGTAGCGACTGAGGTAAATCGGGATATTCTTGAACAAGTGATTCTCAGCCTCTATTTCGCGGATCATGGCGCGTTTCACGTGCGAGAGCGTGCCGCTGAGAATGGTGAGCGAGCCGCCATCGCCGCCCGCGCCGTTCACCTTCCATCCCAGGGCGCCATGCACTTTCGCAATCTCGATGACGCGCCTGGCATCGGCGCTCACCAAGTCCGGATGCAGCCGCTCCTGAGCTTCGGTGTTGTCAACCATGGCCCTTCCTAACGCCACAAAATCGCCCGCGTGGACGGCGTTGCGGCTTTTTTCGGCTGTAGCGCGCAGGTCCTGGAGCTTGCGGCAGTCGGGCGACGAGCCTTCGAGTTCGCGGATGACCTTCTCATGCACCGCTGAAGAACTGTGCGACTTGCCGAAATAGATCAGCACCAGGCGCCGCTCGAGCTCCCACCAGAGCGAGTTCGGCACTTGAATCTGGGACACCGTGGCGCGCGGATAATCGAACATCTCGATGTAATTGAGCCCGCCGTAGGCCGAACATAGCTGGTCCTGGATGCCGCATTGCAGCTTGAGCATCTCGGTCTCGATGGCCTGAGCGGTGTAGGCCACCTCGTGAGCCGTGAGGTGACCCTCGGTGAGCCGGTCCAACGCTCCCACCAGCGCCACGGCGACGGCTGCCGACGTGCCGGTCGAGGCGCCGCTGGGAGCTTCCGAAAAAATCGTCACCTTCAAAGCCAGGTCCGACGGAACTTTCATGCGGGCGATGGCCGCCTGAAGCAAAGGATGCTGGTCCCATCCGGACTGCGCGTTGCTGACCGCAAACCGCTGCCCGTAGTTCTCAGCAAACACCACGATCTGCTGATGCGGCGCGTCGTTCTTGAATACTTCCACCTGAACTTCCACGTAGGGGTAGACGCCAATGTTGAAGATCTTTCCCCGCTTGGCAAACCAGGTGTCCGTCCACCCGCCATTGTCGCAAATGCGAATCGGCGCCACGCAGTTGATGATGCGTTGCGGGCGGCCCGCAGCCAAGGACTCCATTTATTGCCTCCTTCCCAATCGGAATTTAACGGCTCTCAGCCACTCGGCTCCCCCCATCAGCCGCCTTGAATTGGTAGTATACTCTCAGTGCTATGCAGACCAGCCAGGATTTCCAGTTAGATAAGAGTGTCGAGGCACGTGTTCTCCTTTTTGAGGAGGAGATCCAGAGGTTCAGAAAGGAGGGTGCGCTCGATCCGATCGCCACGAAAAAACTGCAAGAGTTCTTTCGCGTCGAACACATCTACCACAGCACGGGGATTGAGGGCAATCGCCTCTCGCTTCGAGAAACTGAAATGGTCCTGCTTGAAGGAGTGCACTTGAACGACAAGCCGCTGGCAGATCAGGAAGAAGTGAAAGACCTTGATGCAGCTCTGAGTTTTCTTTTTGAGCTATCCACCGCCTCGTCGGCAATTCGGGAAACAGACATTCGCGAACTGCATAGGCTCGCCGTCCTAAACCTACAGGAAGCTGACCCCGGGGCCTACCGAAAAATCGGGGTCGTAATAACTGGGAGCGAACACAGGCCTCCTGAGCCGGTCGCCGTTCCAGGCATGATGCAAAAGCTGGTGGAATGGCTGAATGCGACCAACTACAAGTCACCTCTGGCCGCGGCGGCCTATGCACACCACCAGATAGCCGCAATCCACCCGTTCGTAGACGGAAACGGTCGTGTGGCCCGACTGCTCATGAATCTGATTTTGCTTCGCTCCGGATACCCAATCGTGAACATAAGGCGGGAAGACCGGACAAGATACTATGAGGCCCTCTCTTTTGCGGACGCCGGCATTTACGATCTGCTCGTAGAATTGATACTAGATCGGGCGAACTACGTTTTTTCGGAGATGAAGCGTGTAAAGGACGAGACGGAGCGCCTGCGGATCTACGCGCAGCGCTGGGGACAAACAGAAGCTGCCGTCATTCAAAGGCGGGAGGAGCGTGAGCACAGAATCTGGTTGGGTCGGATGGAGGTAATTCAGCTCGAATTTGAAACAGTTGCGGATCTGCTGGACGAAAGACTGACAGAGATTAAAATCGACTTTTGGAAGTACCCGTCTCCTGATCTCTCTAAGTTCACGGAGTTGCGCGAGCGAGGCAGAGCCCCCCAAAACTGGTTTTTTCGAATTCGCGTCAAACAAGGAACGAGCGGCGCTGAGGAGAACTTCGTCTTCAACTTCTATCGAAACCCAGAGTTATTCTCCAGAAGCAAGGTGATCCCACTGGTTCTCAACCGAATCAATGAAGAAGGCGTCTATGCGTATGTGACTTCCCCGGGGATCAGGCTACGGGAAATCTATTACGAGGGTAATCAGCTAACTGTGCGCATGGTTCCGGCAGACAATCCTTCTACGATTATGACGTCCACCGAGATTACCGCGGCACAAGTAGCTCGCGAGTTCTTTGACGACGTGTTGAAAGAGTGTTGTGGGCTCGTCATCTAGTGAGCCTAGCTACTTCGCCTCTTTCCAGTTCTGGCCCACCCCAATGTCGACTCGCAGCGGAACTTTGAGCGGGTAGGCGCTCTCCATCTCCACCTCCACAATCTCGCGGGCTCGAGTCAACTCCTCCTCCGGCGCCTCGAAGACCAACTCATCGTGGACCGTTAAGAGCATACGGGTCTGCATCTTCTCGCGGTGCAGGCGCGAGTGGACTTTGATCATGGCCAGTTTCATGAGGTCCGCGGCAGTCCCTTGAATTGGTGAGTTCATAGCCTCGCGCTCGGCGCGGTTGCGTGAGGGAACATCCCGGCTATTAATGTCGGGGATGGGCCGCAAGCGCCCGAAAAGGGTGCGGACACGCCCGGTAGTTCGTGCTTCCTCGAGAATGCGGTCCAGCAGTTCTTTCACCTTGCTGTAGCGCGCGAAATAAGCGTCGATGTAGCGCTGCGCCTCCGTCTTGCTGGTGCCGGTGCGCTCCGCCAAACCGAAGGAGCTGAGCCCGTAGACCACTCCGTAATTGATGGCCTTCGCCATGCGGCGATGCTCGTGGGTCTGAAGCTCGGCGGGAACGCCGAAGATTTCGAGCGCCGTACGCGCGTGGATATCCTCGCCGCGGTTGAAGGCTGCGATCAGCACCGGATCGTCGGCCAGGTGGGCAAGCACCCGCAATTCCACTTGCGAATAATCGGCGGAGATCAGGCGGTAGCCCGGATCGGCCACAAACGCCGAGCGAATGCGCAGCCCGAACTCATCCCCAACGGGAATATTTTGCAAGTTAGGATTGAATGAGGAAAGGCGTCCCGTACGCGCCCCTGTCTGGCTGAAAGTGGTGTGCAGGCGTCCGGTCTGGGGATTGAGGAATTTCGGCAGCGCCTCGAGATAGGTCGATTTAAGCTTGGTGCGGGTCCGGTAATCGAGAATCTTGCGTGGCAGTTCGTACTTTTCGGCCAGTGATTCCAGAACCGCCGCGTCGGTGGAATACTGCCCGCTTTTCTTCAGCCGCTTGCCGCCCGGCAGATTCAGCTTTTCAAACAGAATCTCGCCGAGCTGTTTGGGTGAATCGATGTCGAAGGGTTGGCCGGCGAGGTCATAGATATGCTGGGTCAATCCGGTGAGGTCCTTGTCGAACTCAGCCGACATGCGAGCCAGGACATCAGCTTCGAGGCGGATGCCAAACGCCTCCACGTCCGCTAAGACACTCGAGAGCGGCAACTCGATCTCGTCATAAACTCGCTTTAGCTGTTCGCGCGCAACCTCTGGGACGAAAAGCGCCGCCAGCTCGCGCGTGGTGTCGGCCCAATCCGCCGGGGAACCTCCGAGCTTTCGACCCAGCCGGCGGAGCGACGCGTCTTCGAGGCTCTGGCTGGACGCCAGTGGGTCAAGCAGGTAGGCGTAGAGCAGCGTATCGTCCGCGACGCCTGCCAACCCGATGCCAATTTTCGCCAGCAGCAAGCGAAGCAACTTCGAATTGTGCACCGCCTTCGGGCGTGACGCGTCGGCGAAAAAGAACTTCAGGGCCTCCAGAAGTTCTGGCGCCGCGGAAACATTGGCCAGCCGCCTGCCGTCGGAGAGGCCCAGACGGACGACCCGTCCGGAAAAACATTCCCCGCCCTCGGCCGCCAATCCAATCGCCACCGGCGCGCCTTCTTCGAGCCTCTTCAGCCATCGGCTCACCGATTCCGGCGTTTGCAAATCTTCGACCTCCGCTGCCGCCCGCGCCGGAACCGGCTCCTCTTGCAGGAATTCCCTCAGCATGGAAGTGAATCCCAGCTCCTGGCACAAGGCGCGCAGTTCGGAAAGGTCCTCCGGCCCGCGCTTCAGGTCGGCGGGCCCGACCTCGAGCGGAACGTCCGCGCGGATTGTAGCCAGTTCCCGGCTGAGCAAAGCCTCCTTGCGAAAGTCGCGCAGCGCCTCGCGGTAACTCTGCTTCGTTGCCTGCTCGTAGTTGTCCAGCGCTTTCTGGAGTGTGCCGAATGTGCGGATGAGCTCGGTGGCACCCTTCGAGCCAATATAACTGCGCTTCTTGGCGCCTGGCGCAAGGGGCGGCTCTTGACCAGGAAGCGGCCGCGCACCGGGGATGTTGTCACTGGGATCGCCCGTCAGCGCCAGCCAATCCACCACCTGGGAAGGTTCGACGCCCAATATCTCCTTCACCTTGTCAGCGTCGCACAGCGTCTCGTCCTCATTGCCGCCGCGCGACGGCTTCAGCACGCAGACGTGTTCCTTCACCAGTTGGAACAGGTCTTCATCGCCCGAGACGATCAGGACTTCCGCCCCTTGCGTCGCAGCACCCTCCGACAGCGTGCCCATCACGTCGTCAGCCTCGTAGCCCTCCTTCTCGGCCAGCGCCAGTCCGAGCGCCCGGCAGAATCGCCGCACATACGGAATCTGCACGGCCAGTTCCTCCGGAAATGCCGGACGGTTCGCCTTGTATTGTTCGAAGAGCTTATCGCGAAAGGTGGGGGCGGAAAGATCGAACGCCACACCGACATAGTCCGGCTGGTGATCTTTGAGGATCTTCCGCAAGGTTCGCACGAAGATGTAAATCGCCTTCGTCGGCAGGCCGCCGGGCGAGCGCAGTTCCATTTGCATGGGCGCGTGGAAGGCTCGAAAGACCAGCGACATGGCATCGATCAACACCAGCTTCTTGCCTTGCTGGAACTCGGCCAAGGTTTTCCTCCCGACTTAGATGTAGTGGCTTATTCTACCTTATCCCAGCATCCGTGAGCGACCTTGGAGTGCGGCAGCGGAGCTTGCGAAGTTGCCTCGTTAAGCCCGCACGTGCCTGGGTCGCAGGAGCTGAAATGATGGGCGAAAAGAACCGGTTTCACGCCAAGGCGCAAAGTGCGCGGAGGTCGCAAAGAAAAGCCCTGGGTGTCTCGTTGCGCGCCCTTGCGTCTTTGTGCCTCGGCGTGAGCGGTTGTTGATTGCTTAAACCGGTGCGGTTCAAAGGCGCACACAGACATCTTGTCGATGCGTTGATTCCTCGGTCTCATCTCACCACCGTCTCATTTTCGCACGCTTCCGTCCCAAAAGCGGACAGCCAATGTTTATAAACTGTTACACGGCCTAAGATTATTCAACCAGATACAGATGAACTCGCGTGGCAAAAGAATTGCTCTCAGAAACGGTATGTTGGCCGACCTTCGCTTCGCCTTACGCACCCTGCGACATAATCCCGGCTTCGCTGCCATCGCTATTCTCTCACTAGCGCTTGGGATCGGGGCAAACGCCGCCATTTTCAGTCTCGCTGACTACGCACTTCTTCGCCCGCTGCCGGTGCCGAACACTTCCGAAATAATGGTCATTTGGTCGCAAATCCGTGGCGAGAGCATACCGGGCCTTACTGACTACTCGAACGTCTCCTACCCGGACTTCGACGATCTCAGAAAGAAAAGCCATTCCTTCGCTGGCTTGGCTGCTTCCCAGTATTTCTCCTTCGGCTTCGCGCCCGATAAGACAACACTGCCCCAGATGAAATTCGGAGCGCTGGTGAGCGGAGACTTCTTCAGCGTTCTGGGTGTGCCGCCCAAGCTGGGCCGCGGCTTCCGTGGCGAGGAAGACAAGGTGCCGGGGCGGGATGCGGTGGTCGTACTCGGCCATGATCTTTGGGAAACCGAATTCGCCTCGAGCCCTGACGTGATCGGGAAGAGCATCTTCCTCAATGGCCTTCCCTTCACGGTGGTGGGGGTAGGCCAGGAATCGTTTCATGGTCCCAATGCCTTTATCCGCGCCGACCTTTACGTCCCGCTGGCGATGCAGCCGGCGTTGGCAGGCGAGTCAGGACAGAATGAACTCGAACTGCGCGGGCTGCGTGGAATGATGGTCCTGGGACGATTGAAGCCGGGTGTCCGTGTGGGTCAAGCCGCGGCCGAGGCTAAGCTCATCAGCGCGCAGTTGGCACAGGCGTATCCGAAGACCAACAGCAGTTGCTCTTTGAGGGTCGCGACACAACACGCTGCCCAGATCAACGGTATCTCGATGCTGGTGGTGATCGTCATCTTCATGTTGGCTCTCTCGGCGGTGGTCCTGCTGATCGCCTGCGCCAACGTCATGAACCTGCTGCTCACCCGAGCCTCCGGGCGTGGGCGCGAGATCGCCATGCGGCTGGCACTGGGGGCGAGGCGAAGTCGACTGATCCGGCAACTTCTGACTGAAAGCCTGGTGATTGCGGTTCTCGGCGGAGGGCTGGGTCTCCTCGTGGCTCAAGCAGGCGCCAACCTGTTTTCGCAAGCCCGCGTCCCGGTCGATGTGCCGCTGGTTGTTGATGTGAAGCTCGACGCTCAGGTGCTATTGTTCGCGCTGGCGATTTCAGCGTTGAGCGCCATTCTATTCGGGCTGGCCCCGGCGCTTCGAAGCACGAGGCCTGACCTGGTCCCGGCTCTGAAATCCACCGGCAGCGCGGAGGGCAAGCGCCGGCGGTTGTTGGGAAGGAACGCGCTGGTGGTTGTGCAGGTGGCAGGTTCGCTGGTGCTGTTGGTTATTGCAACCCAGGCATTCCGTGGAGCGCAACTAATCATATCCAAGCCCGCGGGCTTTCGTACGAGCCATGTGCTCATGGCCAGCTTCAATCCCTCTCTCGCTCGGGACTCGCAGGAACAAACCAAAAAGTTCTATCGACGGCTGCTCGACCAGGCGCGGACACTCCCCGGAGTGAAGTCTGCGGCGCTCGCGCAGGCTATGCCGATGGTCCCGGCCTCGCCTGCGGTGCGAGTCGTTCCCGAGGGTTTCCAGTTGCCCAGCGGGACCGAGGGTGTCACGGTGTTTTCAAACACCGTGAGCGAGGGATACTTTGCCACGATTGGCCTGCCCCTGGTCGAGGGCCGCGAATTCGAGCAAACCGACAACCAAGATTCCCCGCGAGTTGCCATCATCAATGAGCAATTCGCCCGCAAATACTATCCCCATAGCGATTCCATCGGAAAGCGCTTGCGCTTGAACAGCGCGGACGGGCCGGTGGTTGAGATTGTCGGGGTGGCCAAGCAAAGCCGGTACGTCTTCCCCCTCGAGCCGCCCATGGAATACCTGTACTTCCCGCTGGCCCAGACGCCCGTCACCAGCATGACGGTGATGCTCGAAACCGAGGGACCATCCTCCTCCGCGGCTGAGCCTTTGCGTGACTTGGTGCGGAGGTTGGATTCGCGCCAGCCAATCTATGGTATTCGCTCCATGGAAGAGTTCTTCGATGTGCGCGTGACCAAGACCTTCGGCCTGTTTCTCAAGGCCATCGCCGGACTGGGGATTCTCGGGCTGGCTCTGGCGCTGGTCGGGCTCTACGGATTGATGAGCTATTCGGTCAGCTTGCGCCGGCGTGAGATCGGCATTCGCATGGCCATCGGGGCGGACCCGGCCGGAGTGGTCGGAATGGTGTTGAAGCACGGGATGCTGCTGGCCGGCAGCGGCGCCGTGATTGGCGTGCTGCTCTGCCTCGCGGCGAGCAAACCGACCGCCGCGCTGGTAGGCGGGCGCGGCTTCAATTGGCCCCTGGTGGCTCTGGTCACTCTCATCCTTCTCGGCATGGCGGCGCTGGGCGCGTACCTGCCGGCGCGCCGCGCCTCGCAGGTCGATCCCAACACTGTCCTGCGGCAGGAATAAGCCTGAACATCGATCGGAGTTCCCTCACACCCATCCGTGGCGCCGCTAGGCCAGCAAGCTGGCCTAGAACCGGGCGGCAGCAAGTCGCCGCACTCCAAAGCCGGGCTTCAGCCCGGCGGGCGGGCCACGCCGGCCGGTTCGCCAAAGGCACACAAACTCCCGCATGTGTTGCAAATCTGACACATGGGAACGTTGACGCCAGTTGGCCTGTCAGCTCTAAGTCATTGAAAACATTACATCTCAATATATGTTAACTCGTGGCTAAGAAAATGCTCAGGCTACAATTGGGAGAAACTCCTTGGCCAACCAGCATACCCTTGCCACGCCCGCCTCCATTTCCGGAGTGGGTCTCCACACCGGCGTCAAAGTGAACCTGCGCATTTGTCCGGCCCGCGCCAACACCGGCATTCTGTTCCGGCGCAGCGACCTGGAGGGATTCGTCATCGAGGCTCAAGCCCGCAACGTAGCCAGAGTTAGCTACGCTACAAGCTTGATGAAAAAGGGCGTTTTGATATCCACCACGGAGCACCTCCTCTCCGCCCTGGCGGGACTCGAGGTGGACAATGCGGTGGTGGAGATTGACAACCTGGAACTGCCCATCCTCGACGGCAGCGCTCGCCCCTTCGTCGAACTCATCAACCAAGCCGGCCTTCGCCGCCTGCGGGCAAGAAGAAAGTACGTCAAAGTGATTCGGCCCGTGGAAGTCGTGGACGGCATGAAGCGCCTCGCCGTTTACCCCTCTGAGGCCTTTCAGGTCACCTATCATATCGCCTTCCCCCATCCGCTCATCGGAGCGCAAGCGTTCGAGATTGTCCCGAACCCCTCGAGCTATGCTGCGGAGATTGCCCCCGCGCGAACTTTCGGCTTCCTCGAAGAACTCGAGATGCTTCGCAAGAATGGCCTGATTCGCGGCGGCTCCCTCGAAAATGCGATTGTGCTTGACCGCACGGGCGTGATCAATCCTGAAGGATTGCGCTTTGCGGACGAGTTCTGCCGGCACAAGCTTCTGGACCTGATTGGCGACTTCTCCCTGCTGGGCCACCCGCTCCTCGGTCGCGTGGTTGCCGAGCGCGCCGGCCACGCCATGCACGCCCAACTTGTCGCGCGGCTGTTGCGCGAAAGGCAAGCGTGGAAACTCGTCTCGATGCCCGAGGCAGCCGCCCAGCCCGCTTCCGATCCCGTCCCGGTGTTCGCCACCAGCGAAGCCCCATAAGAAAAGCACAACCCGGCTTCACGCCAAGGCGCAAAGCACGCAAAGCTTGCAAAGCCAGGGAGCTGGTCTGCTTTGCGTTCCTTTGCGCCTTGGCGACTTTGCGTGAGCTGTTTTGGTTTTTTGAACCTCCAAGGCGCTAAACCACTTGACGCCAGGTAGATGATTCCCACTGATTTTGTCATTTACTGCCCGTCCTTTACCATTTACCATCCGAGTGATGCCTGAGACTGCCAACCCGCCGAGCGAGTCGCTGACGCCGCTGCTTTCCAAGGCCTTCGGCTTTCCATCCTTTCGCGCCAACCAGGAGGCGGTTTGCCGCGCCGCCATTGCCGGCCGCGACATACTCCTGGTGATGCCCACCGGCTCCGGGAAATCGCTTTGCTACCAACTCCCCACTCTGGCGCGAGGCGGCACGGCGCTGGTGATCAGCCCCTTGATCGCGCTGATGGAGGACCAGGCCTCCAAGCTCTCGGGGCTGGGCCTGAAAGTGGCGCGCGTGCATTCCGGCCTCGACCGCCTGACCTCTCGCCAGGCCTGCCGGGACTATCTCGACGGCGCCTTGCAATTCATGTTCATTGCCCCGGAACGGCTGCGCGTGCCGGGGTTCGCCGAGATGCTGGCGAAGCGCAAGCCGACGCTGGTGGCAATTGACGAAGCGCATTGCATTTCGCAATGGGGGCACGACTTCCGACCCGACTACCGCATGCTGGGGCAGCACCTTCCCGCCCTGCGTCCGGCCATGGTCATGGCGCTCACCGCCACCGCCACACCCATCGTGCAGAACGATATCATCGAGCAACTTCGCTTGCTCGATCCGCTGCGCTTCATTCACGGCTTCCGGCGCGAGAATCTGGGCATCGAGGTGGTCCAGGTGCCGCGGCCACGGCGCCCTCAGCTCACCCTCGAGCTTCTCCTCGACCCCGCTCGCCGTCCCGCTATCGTTTATGCGCCCACCCGTAAGGAAGCGGAAGCACTGGCGCGCGACCTCGCTCGCCTCTTCCCTGCTGCCGCCTACCACGCCGGACTCGAGCCGCAGGAACGGGAGCGCGTGCAGCGAGCTTTTGTTGGAAGCAACCTCGAAGCGGTGGTTGCCACGATCGCCTTCGGCATGGGCATCGACAAGCCCAACGTGCGCACCATCATCCGCACCGGCCTGCCCTCGAGTATTGAAGCCTATTACCAGGAGATCGGCCGCGCCGGGCGCGACGGCTTGCCCAGCCGCACGATCCTGATGCACTCTTACGCCGACCTGCGTATGCACGAGTATTTCTTCGAACAGGGTTACGCCCCCGTGGGGACATTGGACGCCATCTATGGCCGGCTCAGCCCGCAACCCCAAGCCAAAGACGAAATCTGTAGGGCGCTGTTGATGGATCCCGAACTCTTCGAGAGGGCGCTCGATAAGCTCGCCATTCATGGCGGCGCGGTCTTCGACTTCGCCGAAACGGTGATGGCCGGCAGCGCGGACTGGCGGCAGTCCTATTTGACCCAAATGGACCAGAAGCGCGCGCAGCTCGAACTGATGCGGCGCTACGCGGAAACGCCCCAATGCCGCATGCGCGCCCTGGTGCGCCATTTCGGAGATTTCGCCGATGGCCAGCGGCCCTGCGGCCAGTGCGATTTCTGCGCGCCCAGGCAATGCATCGCCCAGCGCTTTCGCCCCCTCACGCACGAGGAACGCCAAGCCGTCTTCGCGCTCGCCGAAGCGTTGCGTCATGGGCGCGTCCAGTCCCTCGGCCGCTTGCACCAATTGCTGTTTCCTACTGAGACGATTAATAGAGATCAGTTCAAGAACCTGGTCGGCGCCATGGAAGCGGCTGGACTGGTGCACGTTGAGGACTCGAGTTTCGACAAGGGCGACAAGGTCATTGCTTACCGGAAAGTCGCGCTGACCGAAGCTGGATTCGCGCTGAATGAGCGTACACCGCTGGAACTGGCGCTGGCGACAAACCGGGCGGACGAGTGGACTCCCCCCAGTCGGAAGCGGCGGAAACCGGCGCGCGGCCTGCCCGCGCAGGCTGAGGAACGAATGCCCCCGGGGGTGGGCGCTCCTTCCGGGAACCGGCCCGCGCCCTTGAAGCAGCGAAACCCTGCCCCGGTCAAGCAGTCGATTCCCGCGCCTCTCTCTCCGGGGCAAGTCGAACTCGAAAAGAGGATTCGCGCCTGGCGGAAGGCCGAAGCGCAGAAGTTGGGGCTGCCGGCCTATTGCGTTTTCAGCAACCAGGCGTTGGACGGCATCGTCCGGGCCCGTCCCACGGCGCTCGATGAATTGCTGGCCGTCGAGGGGATTGGACCTGCGAAAGCCGAAAAGTTTGGCCAAACCATCCTCCAAATCTGTCGTACGACGCGCTGACATGGAATCCTCACCACGCTCGAACGTCTTGGTTTAGGGCTGGCAAGGGCGGGGCTGAAGCCCCGCCCTTCTTTGCCTCGTTGAGAAATTCAGACTAAGTGCCCTCAGGCCACCCCGACTTTTTGCCTCTTGCGCGTAGCCCCCGACCGGAGTATCCTCCCGGTGGGGGTTACGTGTTAGACCTTCTGGCAAGAAAATCCAAACATGTGAAGAGGAGGCGTACTCTATGCCAATTACGGCCATAGTCGAGAAAAATGCGTATGAGGCAGCGATGGAGAACTTCGACCTCGCCGCCGATGCGCTCGAACTCGACGATAATGTGCGAAATATGATCAAATCTCCCGAACGGGTGCTGACTGTCCACCTGCCTGTTCGGATGGATAACGGGAAGATTCACTGTTTTCAAGGCCACCGCGTGCAACACAGCACCGCGCGCGGGCCTGCCAAGGGCGGCATTCGCTACCATCCCAACGTCACCTTGGACGAGGTGAAAGCCCTCGCCACCTGGATGACGTGGAAGTGCGCGGTCGTCAACATCCCCTACGGGGGCGGCAAAGGCGGCGTGACTTGCAATCCCAAGGAGATGTCGCAAATTGAGCTCGAGCGGCTGACCCGCCGTTACGCCAGTGCTATTCTTCCCCTCATCGGACCGGCGCAGGACATTCCTGCACCCGATGTTTACACCAATTCTCAGGTCATGGCCTGGATCATGGACACCTACAGCATGACCAAGGGCTTTCCGATTCCCGGCGTGGTCACGGGCAAACCCATCGCCTTGGGCGGCTCGCTGGGCCGCAACGAGGCCACCGGGCGCGGCGTCTTCAATACCGTCGAGTCGGCGTGCGAACACCTCGGAATTCCCCTCAGAGGGGCTAAAGTTGTGGTCCAAGGGTTCGGCAACGCGGGTTCCATCGCCGCCCAGTTGCTGCACGGCACCGGAGCCCCGGTGATCGCCGTGAGCGACTCCAAGGGCTGCGCGTACAACTCGAAGGGACTGGACATTCCGAAATTGATCGCGTACAAGGACGTCACCACCTCGGTGGTAGAATTCCCCGGCTCGGAGTCCATTACCCCGGCTCAATTGCTCTCCTTGCAATGCGAGATCCTGATTCCAGCCGCTCTCGAAAATGCGGTCCAGGGCGACAACGCCGGCTCTGTCCACACCCGAATTGTCGCGGAGGCCGCCAATGGTCCGTTGACCCCCGAAGCGGATAGAATCCTCGAGGCCAAGGGCGTTTTCATAATTCCCGACATCTTGTGCAACGCCGGTGGCGTCACCGTTTCCTACTTTGAGTGGGTCCAGGACGAACAGCATCTGTTCTGGGAAGCCCAGGACGTTTACAACCGCCTGGAGCGCGTCATGAAGACCAGCTTCAACGACGTGCTGAAGATTCACCTGAATCACCAAGTCGGAATGCGCACCGCCGCCAATATGCTCGGCATCGGCCGCGTGGCCGAGGCTACCAAACTGCGCGGGCTCTATCCGTAGTTCGTGATTGCTGATCGTTCCAGCCGGGAGCTGAATGGCGGCTCCCGGCTTTTTTATGCGCGTAACACCGAGCCGTTGTAGGGGCAACCCTGGCGGTTGCCCCGGGCGGCCACCAGGGCCGCACAATGGGAGCGCGGGCTTCCAGCCCGCTTGCCCCTGTGCGAGCTGCGGGCTGGAAGCCCGCGCTCCCAGGCCAGGGCCGCCCCTAGAGCACGATGCGCGGAGGGCGCTATGAGCACCGTTGGAACCGAACACGAGCTGAGCGTTTACGAATCCATGGCGGCGCGCTTCGACGTGGCCGCCGCCAAGCTGCAAATCGACGAGGGCCTCAAACGCTATCTGCGTAGCCCCAATCGCGAAATTATCGTGCACATTCCGGTGGCGATGGACAACCGCGAGCTGAAGGTGTTCGACGGCTATCGCGTGCAGCACAGCATCGCTCGCGGCCCTTGCAAGGGCGGCGTCCGCTACTCGCCGGACGTGACGCTGGACGAAATTCGCGGCCTGGCGGCCGAGATGACCTGGAAGTGCGCCGTCGTCAACATTCCCTTTGGCGGCGCCAAGGGCGGCATCGTTTGCGATCCCTCGAAGCTCTCGATGAGCGAACTGGAGCGCATCACGCGCCGCTACACCGCGGAAATTCTCGACTATATCGGCCCGGAGCGCGACGTGCCCGCGCCCGACATGAACACCAACGAGCAGACGATGGCGTGGATTATGGACACCTACTCGATGCACATGCGCCATACGGTGACGGCCAGCGTCACCGGCAAGCCGCTCGATTTGGGCGGGTCGCATGGGCGCCGCGAAGCCACCGGCCGCGGTGTGATGCTCACCGTGGACGAAGCGCTCAAGCACTTCTGGTGGAAACGCCAGGAAACGCGTCTCATCGTTCAGGGGTTCGGCAACGTCGGCTCCGAGGCGGCGCGCTTGATGCACGACGAGGGCTACAAGATCATCGGGGTGGCCGACGCGACCGGCGGCGTCTTCAACACCCAGGGCCTCGATATCACCGCGTTGCTCGACTACGCTAAGCAGAACAACACCGTGAACGGGTTTCCCGGGGGCGAAGCCATCGGCGCGCAGGAAATCCTCGAACAGGAATGTGAAGTGCTTGTGCCCGCCGCCACCGAGAGCGTTATCACCAGTAAAAACGCGCATAAGATCAATGCCCGCATTCTGGCCGAAGGCGCCAACAGCCCCACCACCCCGCCGGCCGACGATATCCTTTTCGAGCGCGGCGTCTTCGTCGTCCCTGACATCCTCGCCAACGCCGGCGGCGTCACCGTCTCCTATTTCGAGTGGGTGCAGGACCGCCAGGGATACTTCTGGCCGGAGAGCACTGTGAACGAACGCCTCAAGAGCATCATGGTCGCCGCCTTCGACGAGGTCGTCCACTACGGTGAAAAGCATAAGGTCAATAACCGCATCGCCGCCTATATGCTGGCCATCGACCGCGTCGCCTTCAGCATTAAGCTGCGCGGCATCTATGCGTAAGCGAGTAAGAAATGACTAACCCTCTCCCGTGGGGAGAGGGTGGCGCGCTGCCGGCGCTTTCATCAGCCGGAGCGCGACGGGTGAGGGGTCGGTTGTTTGCAGAATCGCCGATCATGGATTGACGACGGGCTTTGGACTAAGGGTTCAGGTCCAAGGCGACATTCTGTCGTCCTCTGCCGCTCTCAGCAGCAATACCTGCCTCCACTCGACGTACACCGATTACCCCAAAACGCCACTTTCTTAGCTTCGTTTGCCGCTTTTTGTGCACATTCTTAGCTTCGTTTTGCACATTTGTTTTGGCGACTTCCTTTGTTTTCAATGACTTCTTAGCTTCGTTCCCACGATTTTCGTTTTTTGCAGAAATGCGCGCGGGAGAGAAATAAAACAGCTCACGCCAAGGCGCAAAGACGCAAAGACGCGCAAAGCGAAGGCCCTGTGCTTTGCGACCTTGGCGTACTATGCGCCTTGGCGTGAAACCGATTGGTCCCTTCATTCACACCTGCTTTTAAAAATCGTAGCCGAGACCCCTCACCCTATCACCCCTTTCCCCTCTTCCCTCTCCCCGGGGAGAGGGAAGAGGGGGAGGGGAGTTGGGGGGACTCCGCCTAAATCTTCCAGCCTATCAGTTTGAAAGGGGACGGTGGGGACAGCGGTAGAAACTGAGAACGATTATTTTTACCGCAATGGAATCAGCAGGTTGGCGTCACTTCAATGTTTCACAATGTGAAATACTGGCCAAAAGTGTGGCATTCTGACCCATGCACGCCAAATTTTCAGATGTGTCGTCAGGCAGTTTGCGAGGCGCTACTCTGCTGCGCAAGCCCCTCTTCGAACAGCGCAGCCTCGCGGTCACGCCGGCCTTGAAGCCCGGGCGCGTTGGGCCAAAGGCGCTTCATGGCTCGCAACGAGGCGGGGATGGTCTGAAACTGGCCGGAGGCGACCGCGTCGCGTATGTCGCGCATCTCCTGGCGGTTCCCGGAGCCCGGGGGCGAGTCGGTCATGCCGGCGCCGCGGTTGTAAACAAGGTCAACAAGCACGCCGAAGCAGAGCTTGGGCAACCGATCCCAGCCCGCAAACGCGTTGCGTGTCTCGCTGATATAGTCGGGGAGAGAGCGGCGGATGAACGCCGTCCATGCGGCGTTCCAAGGGATCGTGATGCCCGCCAGGGCCGCCACCCCAGGTTTGGCGGCCTCACCTCTGATACCCACCCACGGCGTCAAGGCGGACATCTGATCGGGAGTCAGGACATCAGACCAGTCGGCTTCGAAGCCTGATTCCTGGCCCAGATCGTAGCCCACACCGATCGTCACCCCGCTTTCGACTCCTGGCCACGCCGGCCGCGAGCATTCAGTTTCATATTCGGCGCAGCTGCCGACCTCCTCCTGCCCTATGAAGGCGACGATGCTCGTGGGAATGTCGGGCGAGGGCTCAGGGAGCGCCCGCAAGCTTTGCCAGGTTGAGGCGTCGATCACTCCCGTCACGTCCAAGTTCTGGGCAGCCTGGAATTCACGCACGGCAGCCTCCGTGCCCCCGCCAAAGCTCCCATCTGTATCGAGAAGCGCGCCATTGCGGTTCAGCAGGTCCTGAGCCTCCACGACGCTAGGATTGTTATCGCCACTTTGTAACACTAGATCAGCCATATTCTCTCCCCTGTTATCGTTCAGCGCTAGTGCCGCGTTTGGAAAACAGGCTGGCTCCTGCAGCGAATCTCACTCGTTGCCTTCGCCGACCCTTACGGTGCTTGTGGTCACCCAGCCTAATCTGTCATTCCGAGCGGAGCGAGGAATCTCGCTCGAAGTATTCTCAACCTGAATTCGGAAATTGACAAGCCCTGTTCCCGTTTCGCTGCGCGTCACCCCGAAGTATGAAAATGCGCGAAGCGCCTTGGAGTGCGGCGGCTTGACGCCGCCTTGGGATCGTCAAGGCCCGCCGACCGCGTACAAGCGACGAAAAGGCGGCGTCAAGCCGCCGCACTCCAAGGCGCCTTCGGCGCAAGCAGTTTGAGGGCAGACTCCCGGGAAGCGTTCACTTGTGGCGGCGGGTGAGTTCTTTCTTTAGCTTTGTCAGGGCGAGTTCGCCCAAGGCGACTTGGCGGGCGACCTGGCGGGGCGCGGTTCCCCCGGTCATATCCCTTCGATGGACCGTGCTTTCAGGTGAAATAGCGACGCGGCTCAGCTTCGGATCCCACGAGGGGATGAAGCGCTGGGCTTCGGCGGCGCTCAAATCGGCAAAGGTCTGCCTGCGGTCCGCGCAATATCTCACGAGCTTCCCCACCTGTTCGTGGGCGTGGGCGAAAGGCGTGCCTCGGCGGACGAGCTCGTCCGCCACATCGGTCGCCGTCAGAAAACCCTGGGCAGTGGCGGCGCGCATGCAATCCGGGCGGAGGCGCAGAGTGGCGGCGACGCGGGAGGCGATGGTCACCGACTCGCGCGTCGTATCGACAGCGGAGAATAACGCTTGTTTATCCTCCTGCAAATCGCGATCGTAGGCGAGGGGAAGCCCCTTGAGCAGCGCCAGCATTCCCGTGAGCCGGCCGAGCACGGTCGCCGCTTTTCCACGAATCAGCTCGAGCGAATCGGGGTTCTTCTTCTGCGGCATCAAGCTGCTGCCGGTCGCGTAGGCATCGGCCAGTTCGACGAAGCCGAAGCCGGGAGAGGTATAGATGATCAAGTCTTCGGCCCAGCGGCTGAGATGAAGCATGATCAGCGAGCAAGCAAACAGAAGCTCGGCAATAAAATCGCGATCGGACGTGACGTCCAGGCTGTTCGAAGCGGGGCGCGCGAAGCCGAGGGCTCGAGCCAGGCGTTCGCGGTTCAGCCGGTAGGCGGCGCCGGCCAGGGCGCCGGCTCCCATGGGCAGCTCGTCCGCGCGGGCGCGGCAGTCCTCGAGGCGGGCGACGTCGCGCTTGAACATCTCGAAGTAGGCCAGAGCGTAATGCGCAAAGAGAATCGGCTGGGCGGGCTGAAGATGCGTGTAACCCGGCATCACGACGCCCGCGTGGCGCTGCGCCAGGCCGAGAAGCGCCGCGAGCATAGCCGCGAGATCCCGTTCCAGTTCGTCGATCGCATCGCGGACATAAAGGCGAGCCTCCGTCGCCACCAGGTCGTTGCGGCTGCGCCCGGTACGAAGTTTGCCGCCCAAGGCGCCGATCCGCCGCTCCAATTCGGCCTCGACCCAGGTGTGAACGTCCTCCGCCGCTTGCCCGAGCGCCCAGCCTGGCTTCCCTTCCACGCTGCGGCGAATTGACGCGAGGCCCTGCGAGAGGCGGCGCGCCTCGCCCGGCTTGAGCACGCCCGCGCGGCCCAGTTCCTGAACATAAGCATGGTTCACGCCCAAATCATAGAGGACAAAGCGCTGGTCGAGGGAGAAAGATTCGGAGAATGCCTCAAAGCGCGGATCACGCCGGCCGGCGAAGCGCCCTCCCCAAAGTTTCATTCGGATGTCTCCTGGGTTTTGCTGCGCCGAAGGCGCCTTGGAGTGCGGCGGCTCGACGCCGCCTTCGCAAAGGCCCGACCGAAGGCTGCCCTGAGCCGCGGCGTCGCGGCCGAAGGATCCCAAGGCGGCGTCAAGCGGCCGCACTCCCAGGCGCTTCGCGCATTTTCAGGGCTTTTGGGCCCGGCGCTTGGCGGCGGCCAGGCGCAGCGGCAACCCTAAGATATTAATGAATCCCTCGGCATCTTTCTGGTTATAATCCGAGCTCATAACAAAGCTGCCGATGCTGTGGTCGTAAAGGGAGTTCGGCGACTGGCGATCGAGGACGCGCAGATTCCCCTTGCACAGTCCCATCTTGACCGTTCCCGCGACGTTTTGCTGCGTCGCGTCGACAAAGCTATCCAGCGCTTCGCGGAGCGGCGTGAACCATTGCCCGTAGTAGACGAGTTCGGCATAGCGCAGGGCCACGTGCTGCTTGTAGTGGTAAGTCTCGCG
>Ga0187781_10000098_pt1 | contig 57254 bp, 51 predicted proteins | sample 0715_SJ02_MP02_2_FD_132447 | JGI IMG/M metagenome (GOLD analysis project Ga0187781, IMG submission 132447) | Tropical peat soil microbial communities from peatlands in Department of Meta, Colombia - 0715_SJ02_MP02_20_MG | ecosystem: Environmental > Terrestrial > Soil > Wetlands > Peat | place...
CCGATCCCGCGATCGATGCGTTTTTCTCCGATTTCGACCCCGAGACAGTGGCCGTCATGATCCACTCGAAGGACGGCATCGACCCAGTCCGCTACCGGCATCATCTCGAGCGGCTCTGGCGGGAGACCCACTAACCCGGCTCAGTTTTTGGAAAGGCATTCGGTGCTTACGCAAAGCTCCCTCTCGCCTGCTGCGACAATGACTCAGAAAGTCAGCATCTACATCCCGACCCGGAACCGACGGGCGCTGCTCGAACGCGCAATCGCATCGGTTCGCCAACAGACTTACGACAATATCGAGATCGTCGTCGTCAATGACGGCTCGAACGACGACACTTGGGACTATCTCCGCGATCTCGCTTCGCGGGAACGGCGGCTAGTCTGTCTTCATACGGAAATGCCGCGCGGGCCGTCGGCGGCGCGCAATCGAGCGCTCGCCGCCGCGAGCGGGCATTTTGTCACCGGCCTTGACGATGATGACGAGTTCCGCGCCGACCGTATTGCCTTGTTTTTGTCGCGATGGACATCACTGGGGTCCGGCGCCGATCTGATTTCCTGTCTATTCAGCGAAAGCGTGCTCACCGACGGCGTCATCTCCAAAGTGACCACCGACCGCAAGGATCATGTCTCCTATTTCGATCTGTTCCGCCACAATTTCATCGGCAATCAAGTCTTCTGTCCGCGTGAGCGCCTTCTCGCCATTGGCGGATACGATGAGACGATGCCGGCATGGGAAGATCTCGAAATGTTCATGCGCCTCGTCGAGCGGTACGGCGACGCCCGCCGTCTGCCGGAGCCGACCTACACATATTATGTCGAGCGTGCCCGGGAGCGCATTTCCACAAACGCCGAACGGCAGTATCGCGCGTTCAGAAAAATCGTCGATAAGACCGCGGATGTTCCCGCGGAATTTCATCATCGGCTGTTTCTGGAGTTGTTCTCGCCATTCTACGGCACGGTGCCGACGCTTGCCGATTGGAAGACAATGCTCGCCTGGCGGGCGCGGCCACAACTGCTGGCGCGACTGCTCCGCGCCAGCGTCAGAAATAGCCTGCGCGCGTAACGGCGCTCGGGCGGCGGCGGAGTCTATTCCAGAGGATGGAAAGCATGCTGAGCTCCGCCGGATTTGGATTTTTGTCGATAGCCATCGGAGCGCCGCGTTACATTCACCAAGCGGAAATTCTGTCGCTTTCGCTTCGCCGCAACATGCCTGGAATTCCGCTTGCGATCGTAACCGACGACGACCGCTTGGCGCGATACGCCGACATTCTCGTCGCGGTTGATCACGCGATGCCGATCGCGGCTGCGCAAAAGATTCTTTTGGATCGATATAGCCCGTTCGAGCGGACGCTGTTCATCGACTGCGACTGTGTCGTTACCAGACCATTCCATTCCGAGCTCGCGGCCATCGGCCAATTCCCGTTTTCGCCGGCGCTGGAGCGGATCACGCCGATCGACGGCACGGATGAGTATCTGGACGACGTTCGCTCCGCTCTGCTCAAGGTCGGCGGAACGGGCTACCCGAAATTCAACGGCGGCGTGTACTATTTCGATAAGTCGCCTGAAGCCGCCGCCGTGTTCGAAATGGCGCGACACTACTATCGCGATTACCGCGCCTATGGCGTTCGCCATTTCGACCGATCCGGCCCGGGAGATGAGACTGTGATCGCACTGGCGCTGGCAAACCTCAACCGCCTCGATCTGTGCGGCGATGCCGGGCGGCTGATGCGAACGCCGACCGGCCTCAGGGGCCGATTGTCGATAGACCCGCTCGGCGGCGGCTGCAGCTTTGAAGGCATCGACGGAGTCGTACATCCTGCAATTTGCCATTTCGCGGGGCGCTATCTGTTGATGCCGGAATACCGCTTGGCGGAGGTGTCGCTGCGCACCGGCATCTCAGTGGGCCAATTGGGTTTGCGTGCTCGTTGGCGCGCGACACTCGCGGCCTACCATGCCAAGGTGCGGCGTTTTTCCAGCTATCGCATCGATGGCCTCAAACGCCGTTTGCGAGCGAGCCGCACCTAGTGTGGCGGATTTATCGGGATGTGCTCTAGATTCTTGCTCTGTCGCATGTCCTTTTCGGAAAACCGGCTCCCACTTTTCCGGGACATGCTCTAGCTCAGACCGCGCCAGCTCGTGAGACGACCATAGCCTTGCGTCAGGATCTTGGCAGCCATTTGCAGGTCGGCGGCGGCCGGCCGAATCCCGGGCAGCGGCTCCTTTAGAACATAATGGTAAAGCGCCAATGTCATCACCAGTCGAATAACGGCGCACAGCAGCATCAAAAGCGGCAACGCCACCAGCGCATTGTCGATCGTCAGGAACGGAATGCCGACGATCAACGGTATCAGCGAAATCGACTGCCGCGCCAGAACAAGCCCGGGAGCGCCCGCCGCGTTAAAGCGTTGCGCGAGTGTCGCGCTGGCGCCGGTAATGACGCATTCAAATAACAGAATAACGAATGGTATGATAACCGGTCGAAAATCCGCGCCGTAGACAAGGCCGATGAGCCACGGCGACGCGAGTGCGCCAAGAAGGGCCAAGCCCAGCAACGGTAGAAAAGTCACGCTAAACGAGGTGCGAACACTTCTGTCCAGCTCGCCGACGTCCTTGCCGGCAAATCGCGCGAACAGGCTGGTCGATATGGCCTCCTGGACCGATCCGATCAGCCGGGAGACGCTGAACGCCAGCGTATAAAAGCCGAATTGCGTGACCGTACCGAGTTTGAGCAGCACAATCTTGTCGAAATTGGCCGCAAGCGTCGTCATCAGCCCGGAGCCGTACGTATACAGGGCGTAGCTGAGAATTTCGCGAACGCTCGCCGGCGCCGATCTAACGTTTATCCGCCAGATCCGGTGGCGGAACGCCCAAACACCCGCGGCAGCGCTCAGCAATGCCAAAACGATCAGTTGAATGATGAGGATGTCCTCGAAGCCGACGGACTGCATCGCGATTGCCAAGACAACCAGAAACAGTGCATTCCCGGCCACGAAAAAAATCCGCATTCCATTGAGGAAATGCAGATTCGCGCGAAGTTGCGCCAGCACCAGGAAAAACGACTGGAGGCCGGTGAAGACTGCGACCAAAACCACGAGCGGCCAAGCCTGCAAAAGCTCGGGGTTTCCGCCGAAGTAAAGACCGCCACCAGCCAGCGCGGTTGCTGCCGCCGACACAACGAATAACGATAGAACCAAGAACCGCGTATAGTCGAACGAATTGCCCGCGCCCATATGATAGACGTAGCTTGGGGCCAGCCCCAGCTGGGCCACCTGTCCCGCCAGCGTTCCGATCAGCAGAGCGGCAGAAAACAGCCCCCGGCCGGTGGGGCCAAGCAGGCGGGCCGTCAACACCGAAGAGATAAAGACGATCACGGTCATCAAGACCGTGGTGAGGAATGTTATGGTTGTGGATCTTAACATCAGAAGCAACGGCCTCGTTACACCCAAGCGGCCTTCGGCGCCGCGGATGCGCCCGGAGCGCAACTGCGGTTCATCGTCGATTGTACCCGCTCAGTCGGTGTAGCCGTAACGAGAGTAGTACCGATTATAGTAGTAACTTCCTCGATAACTCTCGTAACGGCCGAACGCATTCATATCGGCTTTGTTGAGAACGACCCCCAGCAGGTTTTCAAAGACCGCTCGCGCGTTGCTCAATGCATGTTCGGCGACATCGATCTTGGTCCGTCCCCATTCCACCACGAACACGAAAGAGTCGACCAAGTGCGTCATGGCACGAACGTCGACGATTGGGGCCAGCGGTGAAAGGTCGACGATCACATAGTCGTATCCTTCACGCAGCGTCTCGAACATCGCCTTCATCGCCTGCGAGGCAAGAATTTCGCTGGAGTTTGGCAGCCGCGCCGGCAACACCGCAGGTAAGAGAGCGAGCCCCGTGGTTCGTTCGATCCATAAGAGCTCGGATAGCGACCGGCCGGAAACGGCGTCGAGCAGGCCCGCCTTCGCGATTGGCGCGAGCTTGCGCGAAAGCGAAGGATTGCGCAGGTCGCAATCCACGAGCAGAACCCGTCCACCGCCCTGGGCGATGATCTCGGCAAGGGCCATGGCGACTGTCGACTTGCCCTCGTTCGGCAGCGCCGACGTGATCCCAATAACCTTGTTGGCCTTGACCACGCCGCCGATGTCCGCCGCGACCTTGATCGCGCGCATGGATTCGGCAAAGCGCGAGAGCGGCGCATCGACGGCCGCCCATAGAACGCTGCCATCGCGCGTAATCGCGCGCTGACCCGGGATAGATTTTTCGGTGCGGGCGCGATGCGGAAGGTCGAGAGCGCCCTCCTTCAGTAACGGAATGACCGAAATGCAATCGGTGTGCAAATGCTCTCCAACTTGCGCGGTGGTGCGGAATACCCGATCCGAGATATCGCGCAGCGCGCCGATGCCGGCGCCGAGAATTAGTCCACCTCCGATAGCCGCGACCAAAACGAAAAAGGATTTCGGCGAGCTTTTGCCAACCGGCCGCGTCGCTCTCGTGATGAGGCGCGACTCGGAAACCGGGAACGACTGCTGCTGGACCGATTCCATATAGCGTTGCAGAAAATTGTCGTAGAGCGCACGGAAGGTCTGCGCGTTGCTTTCCAGGTTGTGAAGGGTGACCTGCGCCTCGTTGGTCGATTGCGACTCGCTGACAATCTTCGACAAGGACTTTTGCAGCGAATCCTCGCGAGTCTTGGCAATCTCGTAATCGCTCTTGTAGCTCTCCGCTATTCGCTGAAGCTCGTTGAAGATTGCGCGCCGGAACTCGCGCATCTGGTTGTGCAGATTGACCACCGCCAAGTGGTTCGCGCCATATTTCGCCGCCCAATCCGAGGCTCGCGCATCGTATTCGAGGTATTGCTGCCGCAGCTTGGTGATGACGTCATTCTTTAATGTGTCGGTCACAGTCGCGGTAGCCGCAGCGGCCGGGTCGACATCGCCCGCCACCAGGATCTGCTGCACCCGATCGAGCCGGGCTTTGGCTTCCGCGGTCATGGCGCGCGCCTGGATCAGCGAACTGTTGACCTCGGCGAGTTGTTGCTCGTTCATCAGACGCCCGCCGGTGTCGACGATATTGTTCTTGGCCTTGTAATCGACGACCGCGCGCTCGGCGATGGTGGATTCCTCGCGCAGTTCCTTCAGGCGATCTTGCAGCCAGGTGGTGGCGCGCCGGGTTGTCTGGTACTTGGCGTCGAGCGAGTCGAACACGTAGGCGTCGGCCACCGCGTTCGCGATCTTCGCTGCATTGTCCGGGTTTGGCGACTGGAAGTCGATCTGGATCGCATAGGTTAGACCGACTCGCTTGACCGCCAGCCTCCTCTTGAACGAACCGAGCGCGCGCTCCATCGCCTGGCGTTCGGACGCCGTTTCTCCGTTCGGACCGTTCGCGCGAGAGGAAGGAACCCTGGTGCTGAACAGGCCAAAAGGGAAACTGACGATGCGGGCAAACAGCCCGCCGCCGGAACCCACGAATTCCGGATCGTTCGCGAGATGCAGATCCTTGATGACGGTCAGCGCGATATTCTCGGAATTGAGGATTTCGATCTGAGTATCGACCGTCGCGGAATCGATCGGCAAATCGCCGAGCGGCGACGTGGTCTGGAAGACCTGTGTCTTGTGCGTGTCGATCAAGAGCACCGCATGTGCGGTGTAAACCGAAGGCGTGGTGGCAATGTAGATGAAACCGAGGGCCAGCATGAGCAGCGTGGTAAAGGCGATGACCGACGACTGGCGCCGCAAAAAGCCGATCGCGGCCGCGTAGAGTTCGGCAAGCGAGAGAAATTCCGCAGCGGACGTATCCTGTTCAGCGACGCGGTGTGACTTGCTGATCTGGAGCATGCCGGTCCTTGATCGAGTTTTTCTGCGAGCACGCGGTCACGCTGGTGCAGTACCTGGCGCGGGTTCCCGGCCCGTCCCGCGCCCTTGAACGACAGCGCGTTCCCCGCCGCGCCCATCAGTCGCCGCTTGGTCGAATGGAAGCTTTTCGCAATGGCGCGATCTTCCTGAGACGCCGACCCGCGGCGCTTCGATGTTATACATGAACGATACCGTCATTCAATGTTATATATTGTTACAAATCTCCCCGTCATCGGCCAAGTGGCTGTCGGATTGGCATGAACGCTAGCGGATTGCGCTGTCGATCCGCCATGTTTCGATATTGGTACCGAGCACTGCAGTATTATTCGGCACGCTGATCAAGGTGTTCAGGAAGTTCGCGAACTTGGTGATGTCGACCGACTGCGCGTTGGCGATGAAGAGGACGTCCTTGTTGTGCATCTGAACTTTTGTCGCCAGGAAGTAGCCGGCCGGATCGACAAAACTCACGGAATAGACGATCGGTACGGTTGGGCCGTCCATCTTGGAACAATCGACTCCGAGCCGTTGTGCCAGTTCGCGCGGCTCGCGGCGGAACAGGAATACCGAGCCGGGATCCGCCTGGGCATCGACAAGCCCGCCCGCCGCGGCGACAGCCTCCGCCAATGTCATGCGCCAGGCCGAAGATGTGCCGCCGGCACTGAACGGCAATTGTCCCTGCTGGCCGGAGGCGCCGAACGCGAGGAAGGTCTGCGGTTCCTTGTAGAGATAGATGGTATCGCCGGGCCAAGCCCATATGTTGTTTCCGGGCTCATAGATCAACGCACCGAACGGTACGGCCGCGCGGCGTCCACGGCGTTCCAGCACCACCCAGGTATCCTGGCCTTGATCCTTGAGGCCGCCGGCGCGCGTGATCACATCGAGCAGCCGCTCGCCCGCCGGCTGCGCCGGCACACGCCCGGTAGTGTTCGTGAGCACGGTATTGACCTCGCCGATCACCGTAATGAGCGAGGTATTTTGCGTCACCAGAGCCACAACGGCCTGCGGCTCGATCGCTCGATTTTTGATGCGGTTGACGATCTCCGCCTCCACCTGCGCGGGCGTCTTGCCGGCCGTCGGCACGAGTCCGGCGTAGGGAACGGAAATGAATCCTTTGGTGTCGACCGGCTGATTTGGCAACGTCACAAAGTTGCCGGGCCGCACGCCCGCCTCGGCGGGGATGAACAAGCCGCCGGCAGCAGCCTCGAAGACGGTGACGCTGACCACGTCGCCGATCCCGAATACGATCTCGGGCGGCGGACGATGATCGCCGAAGGCCGCCGTCAGGGTCCGCGGGCCATATTCCTCGAGGATCTTCACGGTCTGCGCCGTCAGCCTGACGCGGCCGTAGGGCGGACCGTTCCAGGTTTCCCCGTATCTCACGATAATGGAGTTCGGGCCCGACGCCGGAATCAAATAGCTGCCGCAGCCCGCGCACCAAACCCCGCTGCACAGGACGACAAACAGCGAGAATTTGCGCAGCCGATACCCCCGCATGCACGCCACCCCTACTCCCGGAACGCGTACCAGAACACATCACATATGTACCATTGATGTGTTACATTCGACCCATCGTAGCAAAGCATCCGAGACCAAAGTATGTGCACGCGCCTCCGCAGCAAAAGCGCCCCGCCGACGTATTTAACGGACACCGCAACGACTCGGGAGGAGCCTTCTGGTTCCACGCTTCTGCGCGTCGTCGTGGATTCAGTGAAGCTGTTGCAATATAACAACACTTAACATTGAAATGGCGCGGCGTTTCGGCCGCTGCTGCCCGGGCCGGCCGAAAATTTTTTGCTCGTCCTCGTTCCATTGTTGCAAAGCCGACTTTGCACACAGGCCGGTGGCATCATGCGATGCCGGAGCGGGCGACGCTCGGCGTTGGCGCAATCCAACGCCCTCACAATCACCAGCACGGACCCGGGACACCGAGGGGAATGCCGTCAACGAAATACCGCGGATAGGCGCGTCCCCGGCCCCAATAGTAATGCGGCTCGGTCTGGTCGTCGTTGCGCGGATCGAAAGCCGTACCGTACGTCGATTCCAAAGCGCGATGATAAACGTAGCCGGTCTGCAAACAGCCGCAGGGTCCGCAGGCGGATTGCGCAGGCGCGTGAATGACCGGCGGCGGCAATGGAGAATCGGCCGCAGCAGCCGACCCGATGGGCACGGCGAGGCCGAATAGCGCTACGAAGCTCCGTAGCAGCAGCGTCGCCTTCAGCATCGCTAGGCACTCCTCGGCGAAACCCAATCAACGTCCCTGATCGAGTGTACTCTCAAATTATGTTAAATACGATATCCGTAACGCGCCTAATGATAATAACGCCAGTCCGTTGCGCGCGTGTGAGCCGCTCTGTGTTCAAGGCCACACCCGCCGGAATCGGCGCATCGACGAATGAGAGCTCCGCGCTCCGTCAGCTGTCATGGCTGATATGCAAATTGCCGTTACGATGATTTGCGTCGAAATGCCCTGCTATTTGCTTATCATCGCGCGATGAGCGGCGTTCCGGCGAATGCAACAATTTCTTCGAAGTCTTGTTATGCCCTTTGAATGCCATGTTAGGCGCAAAAACTGTATCATGGAGCTTCTGAGAGGCGTTCCGGGGTAATGCCGCAGCTCCGCGAAGCGTTGGGGGGAATTGATGAACTGGCTGCACGAAATCGCTGGCCGGTCGCGATTGGCGCTGATTTGGCTGGCCGCGGCAGCTATCGGTGCCGTGATCCACTTTGTGCCGATAGCGCGCTTGCTCGATAGTCTGGCGGAATAGCCGGAACCGTGACCCGGACCGCTGCTCTCCGGCGGCGTTGCAGCCCGCTGAAAGAGCCGATCTCCCCTTGCTTCGTCTGCGATCGTGCGTCCGTGCCTTTCACGAGGGAGAGGGGAGAATCGATGATCGACATTTTCGACTATGTCCGGCCGGAGACGGCCTTCGATCCTGAGATCATTGCGGTTCTGGCGTCCGCCTTTGAAGATGCCTGGGACAGGATCGAGAAATCCGGCAGCCGGTTTGCTCGGCCCGGCTACTCCCGTGCCATGCGCGAAGTCATCGCCAGGCACATCATTAAAATGGCGCAACAGGGCATCACGGACCCGCAAACGCTTGCCGAAGAGTCGGTGCGGTTTGTCAGGACGAACTACAAAGACGACCGCAGCGGCAAGCCGTAGCGATAGGAAATGGCGTTGGCGGGCAAGCCATTTCCGGATCGCCGCACACTGGGGAGGAATGAGGATCGCCAAGGACCGAGGGAAACCGAAGTATGTCTTCTCTCGGACGCTTGCAGTGCCCGCGCTTCGTGCAATAACGAACTTAAAATTCTGCCGATCATATTTGGAATATATTGGCGGGAAGCGAGTTTGGTGAGCCGCGCGCTCGCGCGACACAAAGGAGAACCAAACCATGCGTTGCCTCGCTACTGCTGGAGTGGCGATTCTTGCCTTAACCTCCAGCTCGCTTGCCCAAACGCTTCCGCCATCTCCGCTTCGGTCAGAAGTGACGCAAGATGATATCGTGCGCCAACATCCCAACTGGTTTTCGGAGGAGCGGATACGCTACAGGCCGTGCCCATGCAGCGTGATATTTCCGAACGGACAGCACGCTTGCCTGGGCAAGCCATAACGCCGGCAACATTATTCCGAATTTGAGTTTGTCGGGATCCGCGAGGCGGCAGCGATTTCCTTCCTATCAGGTATCAGTTGTACACAGGTTTTTCACAGCGGGCCGGTGTGCCGTCCTAATTCCGCGCGCTTTGCCGGATTGCATAACCGCCGGGGATGTTGGTCGCGGGCGGGGCTGTGGAAAGGCGTTCCTACGTCGTCAAGGATCAGAAATTCATTCGACCGATCCGCTGCGGCAAGTGCGGCGGCAATGCGCATTTGACTCGGCGGTCGCCTGATCCGGTCAAAAGGGATGGGACCGAGGTCCGCGTCTTCGAGTGTCACGAGTGCGGACACCAAACCTACCGGACCGCCAAAGCGTAGCTCGAAGCGTCGACGGCGGATGGCCGCGAGAAAAGCCACGGTCGGCCCATCGCTGATCATGAGTGAATTCAGGCTTGTGTCCGGCTTGCGACATTTGTGTTGGTAGTGTGGGTTGTCGGGCAGGTCCTTCGACAAACCCGGACCCTCTCCCAGCGGGGCGGCCGCTGTTGACCCAGGCGGTCCCGTGTGTGCCGGCGTGCTGAGACGTTCTGGGGAAATCGAACCCGCACGTGACGGCGGTCACAGAAAGGAAAGGGCCGAAACAATAGGAATGTGGGCCTCGGCGACTCATACACCGCCGAGGCCCTGTGGCCAGAGCGCCTTTCGGCTTGGGAGCTTGGGGGCTTGCCCCGGCCACAATCTTGCGCGTCGGCCGCGCGTACGCGCGCGGCCGACCGATCGCATCAGGAAAACTGTTCCCGCTGAATTTCCCTTTCCCCGCTGTTAAAACTGCCGAGCGAAAATGGCGGCAAATTGGCGGTATCCGGTGGAACCGGACGCTTGCTCGGCCAGCCGCCGAGCTCATACCGACGCCGCGCCGTGGGCGAAGGCATCGATCACAGCCGATGCCGAGATCTTATGGCAACTCAGCGTCACTTGCGCAGGCGCGCGCTTTCAACGTTCACCGGCGGCGGCCACAAAGGCGCAGCGCCTCAGTCCGCGCAAGGCCGCGACGTCCGTGTGGCGTGGGTAATGGATTATTATTTTGAGGGGCGGTGCAGGCTATCGCCCTTCCAATATTGAATCGCCATCTCGGCTAGTCGTGAGCGAGCCGTCGATGGCTGATATCCAGCGCTTTAGCTCTTTGGGTATGGGCCCGTTGGGCCTGGCCATTTCAGCTAAGCCTTGAGCGAGCTTCTGATGCCTCTTATCCGTCCGCTCGATGAGACGGCGGAATACGTGACCATTGGGACTTATGTCGTGCCTAAACTCTGTGAAGAGGATTGGAATTCCGCGAAAGTTATAGAAGTGAACGTATGTAAGAAGAACGATATTCCAAAGCGCTTCGACCGAATCGGTCGTCTCCGATGCAATGTCATCGATGTAGTATCCGAGATAGGGCCTCATGTCGGATACTGACAGCAGACCGGTCTCAAGATAACTACCTAGCCGGTCGAGCCGGTCAAGGAGCGCGTCATAGCAGTCGCGGATCAACTTTTCATCGGACGTAAAGTCGTTTGACATTTGGTCGGCGGACGACGCCTTTGAACCTTCGATCAGAATACGCCCACCTGCTTCGACGAGCGTGTGCGGCAACAATGCAAAGGATTGCATGCGATACGTCACGACTTTGGGATCTGCATTCGGATCCAACTTGATGCAGCGTTCGTCCCAGTCGATCATCGTCAGACCATTCACCGCCTTTGGATCTGAAAGCAGCTCTTTTATCTCATTCGCGAGAAACTCCGCCCGCTTCCATTGCTGAGCGCGATAGTATTGCCAGAGACCGCCACCAAACACGAATGCTGCAACGATGACCCCGAAGGCGGAAACAGCAAACTTGGCTGGCTCGATCCAGGCTGGCTCGCTAGCGCCCTGGTTGTTCTGAGCCAAAGCCGCAGAGGATTGGAAGAGGATCAAAGTCGCTAAGCTTGAGAGGCCGATCAGGGCTCGTAAGGGAAGGTCGGTCATCAAGACACCCTCCACGCCAGCATACCATTCACAACCAGTGCGAGTGTAGCATTCAATCAAATGGCGGTCCACGGATCGGAGAGACGGCATCGCCGCCTCTTGCCCTCGGGAGGATAGCGGCCGTCCGTAGGTGCGATAGTATCGGTCAGTTCACCGGGTCGAGGCGCCGTCGGCGACTGACTAATCCTTAAATCGTCATTACGTCCTAGCGAAATACGGAGAGGGAGAACGTGAAGGACAATGCCAGCCGAGCAGTGGTATTCTAGTCGCGTTGGTGGTTCTCGGTTTCATCAGTCAGGTTGTCGGCAGTTTGCCGTATGAGACCACAAATTCTGGGATTTAAGAGTTGTCCGTAGAGAGTTTTGCGTTAGATGATGAGTCGGGTCTCCACGACTGGCGCGGCATGTGTGGCCCCGAAAGTGACCCCGGCGGCAAAAGTGGCCCCTTGACCACCGCGCCTCTGTGACCGTAACGACAAGCGTTTGCCGGGTTAGCTCAGCGGTAGAGCAGCGGTTTTGTAAACCGTTGGTCGGGGGTTCAAGTCCCTCACCCGGCACCAATGCAATCAAGCATTTTTTGCGGTGCTGGAAGGTCAATCTTCGAGGCATGGAAGCATATCTTGAACGAGTTGCGGACGTTGCTTTGATTCTCCGGGCCGGCGGGCGTCAATGAGTTCCATGCAGTACTGCAAGCGGCTTGATCCTTGCGGAAATTTAATGTTTGCAAAGCCCAATTCGCGCACGCGGCGCGATTGACTCTCGCGCGGCAATCAGTGGCAATAGTTTGCGCCGCGCAAGTTAACGTGTCCAAGTAACTTACCTCACGCCAAGTACCCTGTCGCACTCCAAGTAACTTAATCGCAGTCGGGAGACCTCGATGAACCTCAAGCTCGTTGTGGCGGCATCGCTCTTCGTCGCTATTCCCATGGTTGCGTCTGCGCAGCAAAACGCGCCGGCCGGCAACGCACCGAAGCCAACGGTGGCGGACGTGCAAAAGCTCGTCCAAACGATCAGCGGCGACAAAGCCAAGTTGAAAGCCTATTGCGACATCGGCAAGCTCCAAGAACAGATGGATCAGGCCGAACAGAAAAAGGACACCAAGACCGTCCAGGCTCTTGGCACCAAGGCGGACGCCCTCGCGAAGCAACTTGGCCCTGACTATGAAAAGGTCATGGGCGGGCTGGACGAGATCGACCCCAATTCCGCTGAAGGAAAGCGTTACACTGCTATGTTTGAGCCTCTCTTCAAGCAGTGCAAATAAACGCCTGCGGCAACCGCAATCCGATTAAGAATAGGCTTTCGTTTCCCTATTCGGCGTCAGGCGAGGATTTCCGCAGGGGCCCCTGAATCCAGGGTGCTGGTGGTTCTAACTCTCTCCTGGCGAAGTAGCGGAATAACGTCGCGGCCGAAGGCCGGCAGCTCGTCGGTGAAGTGAAGAAAGGCGCAAAGGATCAAGTCAACGCCGATCGCCTCATAGGCGCGAATTCGCTCGGCGATCAATTCGGGAGGACCGAATAGCCGGGTCTTAAAGCCATCGTTGGGCTGAACCAGATTGGCGTAATCCGAATTCGCCCACATGCCGATCTTCTCGCGAGTCGATTGGCCGGCATTCTTTACTTGCTCGCCGAATGCCCGCACGATCTCAGGGTCGGCGCCGGCGATGATGGCTTCGAGCTGCTGCAAGGCTTCCGCCTCGGTCCGCCGTTGGATGACGAAGCCATTAAGCCCGAACTTGACCGTGCGTCCCTCGGCCGCCGCGAGCGAGCGTACTTCATCGATCTGTTCTTTAACGCCCTCTACCGTGTTGCCATTGATGAAATACCAGTCCGAGTATTTCGCCGCCATGCGACGGGCCGCTTTGGAATTTCCGCCTTGGAAAACTTCTGGGGAAGGCTTGGACACCGGCCGCGGCTTCAGCCAACCTTCGTTGATGCGGTAAAAATCGCCTTTGAATGTAAATCGTTCCTGCGTCCAGAACCCCTTGAGAATCTGAATGAACTCCTCTGACCGGCGATAGCGTTCGTCATGATCCAGCCAGGGCTCGCCGAAGGCGCGAAACTCATCCTTGAACCAACCGGTCAGCACGTTGATCGCAGCTCGGCCGCCCGAATAGACATCGATGGTCGCGAGCATCTTCGCGACCATTGCGGGATGCCAAAAGCCGGTATGGACCGCGCTGATGAGCTTGAGCTTTTTTGTCTGCGCCGCCAGCACGGCGGTGCAGATTATCGCCTCCTGCTGCAGCTCCCAGCCATGACTGGCAAGGAAGCGCGCCGGCGCAAGACCATATTCGAAACCAAGCTCCTCGGCAGTCTGTGCAAGCTTGGCGTTATAGTCGAGACTCCAATCCGTGCGCTGCTTGATATTGCTGATGACAAAGCCACCGCTGCCGAGCGGCATCCAATAGCCGAATTTCAATGCCATCTGAGTGCCTCCTCGGGGTGGAATGGCTACGGGTCGAGATGCTGGGTCGGTGATTTCGCATCGCCGACGCTGGCGGCGCCGAAATAGAACTCGTGGACATCTTCGCGGCTGGCCAGTTCGTCGGCGGCACCCGACAGTGCAACCCTGCCGTTTTCGAGTATGTAAGCGTGATGGGCATATTTGAGCGCGAGATTGGCGTTCTGTTCGGCCAGCAGAAATGTCACCCTCTCTTCGCGGTTAAGCTGGCGTATGATCTCGAAGATCTCGGCAACGACGATTGGAGCGAGCCCCATCGAGGGTTCGTCCAGCAGGACGAGAGTAGGACGGGTCATGAGCGCCCGTCCGATGGCCGTCATCTGTTGCTCGCCGCCGGAGGTATACCCTGAGCGGGTCTTGCGTCGCTCCTTCAGTCGAGGAAACCAGCGATACACCCGCTCAAGCCCGTCATTGATTTCGGCGCGGCTCAGCCCGCGGGCAAAGCCGCCCGTCAAAATGTTTTCCTCGACGGTGAGCTGAGGAAAGCAGTGCCTTCCCTCAAGTACCTGGACCAATCCTCGCTGCACGAGGTCCGAGGGATCGGCGTTCTCGATCGCTTCGTCGCGCCACAGGATGGAGCCGCGGCTCACGCGGCCGCGCTCCGCCCTGATCAAGTTCGAGATCGCCTTGAGCGTCGTCGTCTTGCCGGCCCCGTTAGGTCCCAACAGCGCGACGACTGCGCCTTCCTCGACCTGAAGCGATACACCCCGTAAAGCGAGGATCACGTCTTCGTACGTCGCTTCAAGGTCGAGGACGCGGAGGAAGGTGGCTCCACTGGCGCTCATGACGGTCTCGCGGGTTCGGGCGCAGTAGCCTAGCCGGAGACCGCGCAATCGCGCGGCGCGATGCCCTTTTCCTTGGCGTAGGCGGCTGCTTTCTCGTCGATCAGCGGCCGGAGCAGCTCACGATCTGACCGGATCCAATCGCTGACGATGTTCCACTTCGTCCCGTCCCACTGAATGACCTTGGCCGAGCCGCCGCCCTCGTGATCAAGGCACGAAAGCTTGAGAGGCTGCATCAAGCCGGAAACACCCAGCTCCTCGAGGCGCTTGTCGTCGATTTTGAGGTGTTCCAACCCCCACTGCCCTTCTGCGCCGTTGATCGGCCGATTGCCGAACTTGGCTTGCGCGGTGCGGATCGCCTCGGTGAGGAAGATCGCGTGCACAATTCCGGAATTGTAGTACACGCTGCCGAAACTCTTCGGATCCTTGAGATCGCTCTTGCCGGCGTCGAGGATGTACTTTTTGAGCGCCGCGTGGATCGGGAAGTTGGTACCGGCGGGATAGGTCGTGATCGCGAGATAACCTTTGCCAACCGGACCCGCCGGGATCACGTCTTCTTCTGAGCTCGACCAGATACCGCCGATGACGTGATCAACCGGGAAGCCCGTTTTGGCCGCGGTCTTGATCGCCACGGGCGTCATGACGCCCCAGCCGCGCACAAAGACCCAGTCCGGCTTGGCTTGCCGGATGCGCGCCCATTGTGCGGTCTGGTCGTTGCCGGGGTGAGGAACCGGTATCTGAATGTCCTCGAAGCCGTAGTGCTTGGCAAGGAGCGCAAGCGCGGCTTGCGTCTCCTTTCCGTAGGGCGAGTCGTGATAAAGGGTCGCGATCTTGAGCCCCTTGAGCTTGTCCTTGCCGCCCTCGACCTGGGCGATGTAGTTGATCGCGGTCGAGGCCTCGCTGTAGAAGCTCAGCATCAGCGGAAAAGCATACGGAAAGATACGGCCGTCGATCGCTTCGGTCGGCCCGTAATTGAGGGTCGGGATCGCTATCTTGTCGGCGGTCGCGCGCTGCAGCAGCGCTTTTGCGATCGGATCGCCGTTGGGCAGATAGATCGGAACGGGCGACCCGTCCTTGCCGGCGCGGAAGCGCTCGTAGCATTCGATGCCTTTTTCGACCTGCCATTCGGTCTCGCATTCTTCCCAGAACAGCTTGACGCCGTTGATGCCGCCCTGCGCCTCGTTGATGTAGCGCAGCGTGTCGATGAGGCCGTTCCAAACCGGAATGCCGCTCGACGCGTAAGCGCCGACGCGGAAGGTGGCGAGCGGGATAAACTGCTCGTTGGGCGAACCGGCCGACAGCATTGTCGGGGCGGCTATCGCAGCAAGGCCGAGCGCCGCCACCGCAGCGGCGTTCAGCGGACGCAACAATCGAGAGAACATGATCGTTCCTTTCATCGGTTGGCTGTTGGGATGCTGGTCGTCACTGATCGGAAGAATGCGCCAGCGCATCGGCGCGTCGGGGCAAAAACCCGAGCTTTCGCCGCAGCGTGCCGAACAAGGCCGTAAGGCCCGCCGGCTCCTTGATGAGCAGATAGATGATGAGGCCGCCGAACAGCACCTTCTGAAGGTTTTCCAGCTGTCCGGCCTCGATCAGGTTGCCAAACGCGGATCCGGCGAGATGGTCGATCAAGATGGGCAGAAGCAGAATGAATGCGGCACCGACAAAATTGCCGGCGATGCTGCCCATCCCGCCGATGATGATGACGAACATCACCTGGAACGAACGATCGAGATTGAAGCTGCGCGCGTCGACCGTCCCCAAATAGGCAAACGCCCAGAGCGCGCCGGCAATGCCGCAATAGAACGAGCTGACCGCAAACGCGAGCAGCTTGTTCGCCGCCACCGGAATGCCGATGACTGCCGCGGCGGTGTCCATGTCGCGGATCGCCATCCAATTGCGGCCGGTCTGGCTGCGCACGATGTTGATGGCGACAATCGTGAGAAGGGCTGCGGTCGCAAGCGTCAGATAGTAACGCCCGAGCGGCCCCGTGAGGTCGCGACCGAGAAAAGCAAGCCGCGGCGCGGAAATCGAGTTCGACGTGCTGTAGTTCGAGAACCAGCCGTATTGGTTGAACAGCCACTCGAGGAAGAACTGAGCCGCAAGCGTGGTCGCCAGCAGATAGAATCCCTTGATGCGAAGACTGGGGAGGCCGAAAACAACGCCCGCGCCGGCGGCGATGAGTCCCCCGAACACGAGACTTATCGGCAATGGAAGCTCGGGTACGCGAAGCAGAAAGTTGTAGGTCGCATAAGTGCCGACGGCCATGAACGCGCCGGTGCCGAGCGAGGCCAGCCCGGTATAGCCCATGAGCAGATTGAGCCCGATGCCGGCCAGCGACATGACCAGAAAAGGAATCAGCACGGCATTGAGCCAATATTCGCCGGCAAAGAGTGGCAGGAAAGCAAGCGCAATAGCCCCGATCAACACCGCGCGCGCCGGCGTCCAATGCAGATCGCCGAACCGGCGCGCCGAGATTGCCGACAACGGCAAGGTTGGTTCGGTAACGGATGACATGCGCTAGACCCTTTCGACCGCTTTCTCACCGAACAGCCCGGAAGGCCTGATCAGGAGGAACACAAGCGCAACCGCGTAAGCGAACCAGTTGGAGACGCTGCCGCCCAAGAGCGGACTGAGATAGATCTCCGCCAGGCTTTCACTGGCACCGATGATGAAGCCGCCGGCAATGGCGCCGCCGATCGAGGTAAAACCGCCGACGATGAGAACGGGAAGCGCTTTGAGGACGACCAAGGTCAGGGCGAACTGCACCCCCTGACGCGCGCCCCAGAGCAGTCCGGCAACGATCGAAACGACGCCGGCCACGCCCCACACGATGCGCCACAAGCTCGGAAGCCTGATGCCGATCGAGAGCGCCGCCTGCGGATCGTCGGCAATGGCCCGCAGCGAAATGCCGATCCGCGTGCGGCTGAACAGAAGCGACAGCGCCAGCACCAGCACGCCCGCCGAGGCCGCGGCAGCAAGGTCAAGCTGGCTGATCAAAATCGGCCCGATCCGGATCGGAACGTCCACGATGCCGAGATCGAGTTCATGGACGCTGGCGCCCATGAGAAATTGCGAAAGCCCCTCGATGACGAAGCTTAGGCCCAGCGTCGCCATGAACAAGGTCAGCGGCGGGCGATTGATCAGCGGCCGCAGCACGATCCGCTCGACCACGATCGCAAGTGCGACCATCACGACGAGCGCAATCGCCAGCGCGGTCAAAAACGAGAGCCCTTGTTCGCGCAGCGTGACGAAAGTGAGCGCGGCGCAAAGCACCATCGCGCCCTGCGCGAAATTGAATACACCCGACGCCTTGTAGATCAGCACAAACCCGATGGCGACCAGCGCGTACATCACGCCCGCGAGCAGGCCGCCGACCAGCGTTTCAAGAAAAAAGCTCATCGTCGCGCCTCAATGCACCGTGCCGAGATAGGCGGCGATGACATCCGGATTGGCGCGCACCTGGTTTGGCGTGCCGTCCCCGACTTTGCGGCCGTAGTCGAGCACCAAAACATGATGCGAGAGTCCCAAGACGACGCCAATGTCGTGCTCGATCAGGACGACGGTCACGCCTAGTCTCTCGTTCACGTCGCGAATAAAATGAGTCATTTCACGCTTCTCTTCGTGATTCATGCCGGCGAGCGGCTCATCGAGAAGAAGCAGCTTCGGCGAACTCACCAGTGCGCGGGCAAAATCGACCCGCTTCTGTACGCCGTAGGGCAAGGTCGCGACGACCGCATCGGCGTATTGCGCAATGCCGAGCAGGCCGAGGACCGACAGGACGCGCTTGAGAAAGGCGCGTTCCTCGGCGCGCGCGCGCGGCAAGCTGAAAGCGTGCTCGAGAATATTGCTGGACGCCTGTCGCGTCAGGCCAGCCATCACGTTGTCGATCACGCTGAGATGCTTGAACAGCGCGTTGTGTTGGAAGGTGCGCGAGATGCCGCGCCGGGCCACCGTCAGCGGCTTAGCGCCGGACAAAGCTTGTCCTGCAAAGCTGATCTCGCCGTCGTCTGCGCGATAGACCCCGCAGATAACGTTGAGGAGCGAACTCTTGCCGGCCCCATTTGGCCCGATCAATGCGCAGATCTCGCCTGCATCCACGTCGAAGCTGAGATTGCTCAGCGCCTTGATTCCCTTGAATGAGAGCGAGATGTCGCGCAGCCGCAATATCGGTTCGCCCATCGCGCCCTCACTCGGCCGCGGTCAGCGAACCGCGTGCGCTCGCGAGCGCTTCCTCGCGCTTCACGCGCTCGATGTCGCGGAACCGATGAGCCGGATGGTTTTCCGGCAGATAGGCCCCGCCGCCGAACAGCTTCTCGCGCAGCGTTCCCTCGCGATAGCCGATCGGGTATGCGCCACGCCTCTGCAGCTCCGGCACAAGATATTCGACAATGTCTTCGAACGTTTCGTGCGTCACCGCATAGGCGAGATTGTAGCCGTCAACGTCCGTCTCCTCGGTCCATTCCTGCAGAATATCCGCGATCGTCGTCGGCGACCCCACAAAGACGGGCCCAAGACCGCCGATGCCGCCCCAGCGCGCAAGCTCCTCGATCGTCCAGTCTTTGCCGCCGCCCGCCAGATGATCGACTACCGAGATGATGGCGTTGGTCTGCACTTTCTTGACGAGATCGGTGGGCGCGTATTGACCGAAGTCGATCCCGCTCCAGCCGGACATAAAGACAAGTGCGCCGTCGTAAGAGGCGTATTGCCGGTACTCGTCGAACTTGGCTTGGGCCTTGGCATCCGTCTCATCGACGATCACCGTGCAAAGATTGTAGGTGTACAGCTTGCGCGGATCGCGTCCCGCGATCGCCGCCTGCCGGCGCACGTCGGCGACGTAGCTTCTCAGCACCTCCTTGGTGGGCGCGGCTACAAAGACGCACTCCGCATGTCTTGCGGCGAAGGATTTTCCCGGACCGGAGGCGCCGGCCTGGTAGAGCAGCGGCGTGCGTTGCGGCGACGGCTCACACAGGTGATAGCCGGGAACTTCGAAGTATTTTCCCTTGTGACCGATCTCGTGCACCTTCTCGGGATGCGTGAAGACGCGCTTCTCGCGATCGCGAACGATGGCGCCTTCCTCCCAGCTGCCCTCGAACAGCTTGTAGAGGACTTCCACATATTCCTCGGCGACCTCGTATCTGTTGTCGTGACGACGCAAACCGCCCTGACCGATATTCTTGGCGCCGCTCTCGAGATAGGAAGTGACAATGTTCCAGCCGACGCGGCCTTTGGCATGATGATCGGCGGTGGAGAGGCGCCGCGCAAATGTATAAGGGTGCTCGAACGACGTTGACGCAGTGATCCCAATGCCAAGATGCTTCGTCGCCATGGCGATCGGCGCGACGAGCTGCAGAGGATCGTTGACCGGAATCTGGGCCGCTTGATGCAGCGCATGATAGTTGCTGCCCTTATAGACGTCGTAGTAGCCGATGACGTCGGCAATGAAGATGCCGTCGAAGATGCCGCGTTCGAGCGTAACCCCAAGCTCTGTCCAGTATTCGAGATCCTTGTACTGCCACGACCGATCGCGCGGATGCGCCCACAAGCCAGGCGACTGATGCCCGACGCAGTTCATGTCGAAAGCGTTGAAGCGGATTTGCCTCGTCATCACCGAACCCCGCTTGTTCTTTTGATTTCAAAGCCGTAAGTGCGTAACGGCTTTATGTCGTTTGGACCAACTTGCTGGTAATGACTCATTTCCAGCGTGCCTGATCGCGCCCCAGCGTCGGCATAAACGACCGACACTCTTAATCTGCTCCGGCCTCAACATTTGCATCGAACGCCGTCGCACCAAATGTTGCACCGCATTGAAGCCCAACATTTCACAATCGTCCATAGAAGCGATATATTATTTTTCGCCTGCGACGATATTTTTAATCTCAAAATCCAGCCCATACTCGAATTTTCTCACCGACCATACCATCCTGTGGCGGGTTTTGTTGGGGCTCTGCAACACGACGGGCGATCCTGAAGTTAAGATCATTGGCAGTTGACATACTCTATTCATCTACTCAATTATGTTGTCAGGAGATTTTGCTCGATGACACTTCGCCGCCTTGCCGCGTCACCGGTTAGCGATGATGAATTGGGGGCGCGTTTCGCTCCTGTTTTCGAGAAGATCGCCGCCGGCGCGGTGGATCGCGAGCGAAGCCGCACGCTCCCCTTCGACGAGATCAGGCTTCTGAGGGACGCGGGCTTTGGCGCGCTGCGCGTTCCGGTCGAATTCGGCGGTCTCGGTGCAACGCTTCGCCAGACTTTCGACCTGCTCATAGGGCTTGCGGCGGCGGACTCCAACCTTTCGCAGGCGCTCAGAGTGCATTTCAGCATTACCGAAGACTTGCGGCTCAACAAGGATGAGCTCGTGAAAGCGCGCTGGCTCAAGGCAATCGCCGAAGGCGCGCTGGTCGGCGTCGCCGTCACCGAATTGGGCGTCGGTGCCGTCGACCGCTATCAGACGGCCGTCAAGTCGGGCGCCAATGGGTTGCGGCTCAACGGCACGAAGTATTACACGACCGGCACCCTGTACGCCGACCATCTGGTCGTTGCCGCCGACCAGGAGGGGAGCCGAATTTCCGTCCTGGTGGACAGCAATCAGCCGGGCGTTACGGTCCATGACGATTGGGATGGTTTCGGCCAAAGGCTCACGGCGAGCGGCACGGCGGAATTCAAAGACGTCCGTGTCAGCCCGGATCGGATTCTCGGTCCCGGCTATGGGACGGAAGGCCGCGTCTACGGAACGGCTCACGTTCAACTGATTCTGCTGGCGACCCTTGCAGGGATTGCACGCCGAGCCGCCACCGACACAGCCGACTGGATCAAGGCACGTACCCGCACTTTCACCCACGCGGTCGCCGATCTACCGAAGGACGACCCGTTGGTGCAGCAGGTCATCGGTAGACTTTCCGCAGCTGCGTTCGGGTCGCGCGCAGTGGTCCTTGCGGCCGTGGATGAACTCGCCAGGACGCTCGACGGTCGCGATCAGGACCCTCAACAGCTCGATGCTTCGGAACTGGCGGCAGCGCAAGCGCAAGTGATCGTGACCAAGCTTGTTCTCGATGCCACAACCGAACTCTTCGAAGTGGGCGGGGCCTCTCTTACTTCAGAGAAGCTCGCGATCGACAGGCACTGGCGCAATGCGCGCACCATCGCCTCCCACAACCCGGTGATCTTCAAGCTTCGCTCGATCGGCGCGCACGAATTGAACGGCGAAGAACTTCCATACGCGTGGAGCGCGGGCATTCGTCCAACGAAACGGCATGCCAGCTAACGGCCTCCCTCCTCCAACGACCGTGCGCGCCGCCCAAGACGTGCACCGCGCCGGAAAATCGCCGCTTGGTTTCACAGTCAACTCCCATTCGATATCAGGAGGGCAAGGTGTCCAACTCTATCAAAAGGAAAGTCGCGATCATCGGAGCTGGTCTCGCCGGAACGACGGCGGGGCTCGGTCTCATCAACGCGGGATTTGATGTCACGATCTACAGCGATAGAGACCGCGCATCGCTGCGCAACGATGTTCCTCCGACGGGCACTGCCGTCTATTTCGGCAAGTCGCTCGAGTATGACGCTGAGATCATCGAGGATCTCTACGATATCGGCAACAGCACCGGGATGAGCGTCCGCATCTTCTCTGGCGCCGGCGAAGCCCGCACTCCGGTTCTCGCGTTTGACTCGCCTTTTAAATATAGAGCACAGGCGGTGGACACCAGGCTCCGTGCCGACGATCGCCTCGAACGCTTTCTGGCGCGCGGCGGCAAATTCCAGGTACGCGCCGTTACACCGCAAGATCTGGACGCAATTGCTGCCGACGTGGACCTTACGCTCGTGGCCACCGGCAAAGGCGGCCTAACTTCACTGTTCCCGACCGATGCCGGTCGAAGCGCCTATGCGGAGCCGCAGCGGCACCTTTTGCTCGCCACCTTCAAAGGCCTGCAGCATGCCGATCGTCAATTCGCCTATCGCAGTTCGGACGGTGGCAAACATAGCTGGTTCACGATCCACGCCGAATTCGGCGAGACATACTTTGGACCCTATCTGCACAAGGATATCGGCGCCAGCTGGGCGTTCATCGGCTTTGCCAAGCCGAATAGCCCGTGGATCAAATTGTTCAAATCGGTGACCGACACCCAGAGCGCGCGCGATGCAGTCGTCGAGCTGTTCGCGACGTATTTCCCGGAAGATGCGGGATTGATCGAGCAGCTTGAGCCCCTGCATGAGGATCCGCACTCGTGGTTCCTCGGCGCGGTCACGCCGACGGTGCGTCGCGCCGTCGCCACCACGGCGAATGGACATCCGGTTGTCGCCATTGGCGATGCTGCCATCTCTTTCGATCCGATCGGCGGCCAGGGCGCGCAAACTGCCGTCATTCAAGCGGCAACGCTCATTCGCGCGCTCAAGAGCCACCAGGGCAAGATCACTTACGAGTGGCTGCAGGATCAATTTGAGAAGCACTGGAATCACCGCGGCGACGCGGCGACCGAGGTCACCCGGCTGTTCCTCAGCGATCCGAAATATGCAACGCATGCCGAGCTTCTGTTTCCGGCCGCAGCCGTCAACGTGGATATCGGTACCGCCTTCCTTGGCTTGTTGTCCGAACCAAGGCCATTGCTCGGCCTTCAGAGCCGAGAAGCGGTCCTCAACTTCATCTCGGATCTGGCCGGCGAGCCCGCCGAGAATATCCTGGCAAAGTTCAAATCACCTCAACAGTTTACGCGTGCACAATCCGTTGAGAATGCGGTCGTCCCGTCATAGGCGCTGGATCAACTCCAGCGATACGTCGCGGCAGGATGCTGCTGACCAAGCCGTGGCTGGCCGAAAAGCTTTTCCCGCAGCGAGCCTTTTGCATACTCAGTCTTGTACCGGCCGCGGCGCTGAAGTTCAGGCACCAGCATGTCGACAATATCGACAAAGGTCTCAGGCCGGACCGCAAACGCCATGTTGAAGCCGTCGACGTCCGTGTCGTCGATCCACTGTTCGAGCTGGTCCGCGACGGTAGCGGGAGAGCCGGCGATCACTGGGCCAATGCCGCCGATGGAGACGTGTTCCGCCACTTCCCGCACGGTCCAGCGTCGATCCGGGTCTGCGCGCGTGATGTTCTCCATCGCGGTGCGCCCGGCTTCGCTGTTCACATGCTCGACGACCTGATCGGGGTCGAAGCGCGAGAAGTCAACGCCCGTCCAGCCGGACATCAGCGTCAGCGCGCCTTCCAGGTCGGAATAGCGGCGATAGTCGGCGAACTTGGCCTTTGCTTCTGAGTCGGAGGGCGCAAGAATGACGGTCATCATCGCGAATATCAGGATATCCGCCGGGTTGCGGCCGGCTTCCGAGGCGAGCTTTCGTATCGCCGCCACCCTTGGTCCAATCACCTTTTTCGATGGGCCGGAGATGAAGACGCATTCCGCGTGGCGCGCGGCGAAAGCACGTCCGGCCGGCGACGACCCCGCCTGATAAAGCAAAGGCGTGCGCTGCGGCGACGGCTCGCTTATGTGCAGGGCATCAAGCTTGTAATGCGCGCCATCATGGCGGACTTTACGGACCCTTTCAGGCCGGGTGAAAATCCCCTTCTCCGCATCCGCAACGACAGCATCATCGGCCCAGCTCCCTTCCCACAGTTTGTAGACCACCTGCATGTAGTCTTCGGCGACTGCATAGCGGTCATCGTGTTTGCGCTGCCCGCCCTCCCCCATTCCCTTGGCGGCACTGTCGAGGTAACCGGTGACGATGTTCCAGCCGATCCGGCCGTCGGTGAGATGATCGAGCGTCGACATGCGCCGCGCGAAGGGAAACGGCGGCTCATAGGAAAGCGTGACCGTAACGCCGAAGCCGAGATGCTCGGTCGCTGCCGCCATGGCCGGAACCAGCAAGAGCGGATCGTTCACCGGCGTCTGCGTAGCATGGCGCAGCGCCGCTTCCGGTCCGCCGCCGAAGACGTCGTACACTCCCAGCACGTCGGCCAGGAAAAGTCCGTCGAACAACCCACGCTCGAGCGTGCGGGCGAGTTCTATCCAACCGCCAAGACGGCGGTAGTCACGCGAACGGTCGCGCGGATGCCGCCACAGGCCTGGAGACTGGTGCGCGACGCAGTTCATCTCGAACGCGTTCAGACGAATTTGTTTTGTCATGGTTATTTCAACATTGCCGCACGTTTGGGGGCGCGTGGACCTCCACCGGACTTTATCCAATCACGCGGCAGCGCCTAGCGTGAGGCGCGCAACGGGTATCTGCACCCGAGTGGCGCAACGCCAAGTCCACCCTACATTCCAGATCCCAGTCCTGTCACGCGGGAGCGCCCAACCGCATGGGCGACGGGTGCCCCGACGCGCTTCATACCGAACGCATTGAACCGAATTTCGCGAGCCATGTGTCGGCTCAAATATGTGTCGGCTCAAATATGCCTCGGCTCAAATGGCGCCGTGGCGCGGCGGATGATTGCCGTTGAGCCAATAGTCGCCGACCGTGTGATATTTCCAGCGAATCGGATCGTGGACCGTGTGCGTGCGTGCGTTGCGCCAATGACGATCGAGATTGTATTTGGCGAGCGTCGCATTCGAGCCACCGAGCTCGATCAGCTTGGAAGCCACGAGCAGCGCCGCATCCGTCGAGGCGATCTTGGCTTCGGCGACGGCGACAGAGGCTGCCGCGACGGTTTCGGCGGTTGGATTGGCAACGGCTTGGTCGACGAAGCTCCCTGCGCGCTCGAGGAGAGCATTCGAGGCATCGACGCGGATCTTCAGTTCGCCCACCGCCGCCACCGTGTATGGATCGTCGCTTGCGCGCTCAACGCGCGCGTACTTCCACGGGCGCGATGCGCGAACGAAATGCACGGTGTCGACGAGCGCCGCTTCGGCGATGCCTTGCTCGACGGCCGCATGCATGATCTGCGCGAACGGCCCCATCGCCGTCGGACGGTCGAAGAGCGCCTCAAATGAAAAGACCGAGAACGGATGTACTTCCACGTCTTCGAGCAGCGTCGTGCCCGAGCCTGTCACGCGCTGGCCGAAGCCGCTCCAGTCATCGATGATGGTAACGCCCTCGGTGTCCCGCGGCACGAGGGCGATTGTCCCGCGATTGTCGTCGTCGTTGGCGACGACCGCGACCCAATGCGCGAAAAGGACACCGGTCGAATAGAATTTTCGCCCGTTGAGCCGGTAGACATCGCCGTCCCGCGTCAGACGCGTGGCGTGATCGTGCGCGGTTTTCGTCCCGATTTCCGAAAGGGCGTTACCCAGCCGCTCGCCGGCGAGCACGCGACCATAAAAGAAGCGTCTCTGCTCCTCGCTGCCTTCAAGCCGCAGGCCTTCCAACATGAAGAAATGGTTCTGCGGTATTTGTCCGATGGAACCGTCGGCGGCCGAAAGCGCCGCTATGACGCGAGCGACCGTGTAGGCGCTCACGCCAGCTCCGCCATATTGTTTGGGCACGGTGATCGCGAAGAGCCCGGCCTGTGAAACGAGCTCGATCTCGTCGTAGGGCAAAAGGCGGTGGCGATCCCGCGACGCCGCGCTCTCGGCCAATTTGGCGCTAATCTCTTCCGCAGCAGCGAGCGCTTCGGTGTCGTTGCGGATGCGCCGGACCGGGCCGGTGCGCAGGGGCGGAGCGTCAAAGCCGTCCGCGTCATTTTCGACTATTGCAAGGGCGGCAGTCATGGATTGGGTATCTCTCCGATAGAATGCAAACATCAACTCCAGGCGTGGCGCGGCGGCCCGATGCCGTTGAGGAGATGATTGCCGATGTGGAAATATTTCCAGCGCACCGGATCGTGCAGCGTGTGGGTGCGGGCATTGCGCCAATGCCGGTCGAAATTGTACTGGCCAAGCGTGGACCGTGTGCCACCCAGTTCGTGAAGCTTGTTTGTGGCCAAAATGGCGATTTCGGTGGTCAGGACCTTTGCTTCGGCCACCTTGACCGCAGCTTCGGAAACGGCGTCATCCGAAGGATCATTCAATATCCCGTCGATCGCGCGTCCAGCGCGCGCCAGCAGCGCCTCGGCCGCATGGAGCTTCACTTCAAGATCGCCGATCTGTCCGATCGCGAACACATCCTCATAACCGTGCTCCTGGCCGCTGTCGATCCAGGGCCTGACGTGGTTGCGCACAAACGCGATCGTCTCTTCAATCGCTCCGCGAGCGATGCCCGCGTCGACGGCGGCTTGAATGATCTGCGAGACAGAGCCATTCGAGGACGGCCGTTCTGCGCCCAGATAAGCGGGAACCACGGCTTCGGCCCCGACTCGCACATTGTCGATCAGCACATTGCCGCTGGCGGTCGCGCGCTGGCCGAAGCTCGACCAGTTGTCGACGATCGTCAGCCCCGGAGCGTCGCGCGGCGCTATGGCGAGAAAGACATTGCCCTTCTCGTCGCTGGCGCCGATATGAATGAAGTGAGCAAACAGCGCGCCGGTTGCGTAGAACTTCTCGCCATTTACAACATACGCATCGCCGTCCCGCCGCAGCGTGGTCTCGAATGCCCCCACATGTTTGCTCTTGGCTTCCGAGAACGCATTGCCGAGCCGGTAACCCTGCAGGGCGCGGCCGAACCACAGCTGTTTCTGCTCTTCGCTCGCCGTAACCCTGATAGCGTCGAGTGCGGCAAAATGATTTTGCGGGAGTTGGCCGAGCGAAGGATCCGCGGCCGAGATGACGGCGATCACTTCGGCGAGCGTGGCGATCGACACATCGGCGCCGCCATAGACCTTCGGCACGGTGATTCCCCAAAGACCGGAACCGGAAAAACGGTCCAGCTCTTCCACAGGCAATCGCCGCTCGCGATCGCGCTCTGCCGCCTCGACGATAAATTCGCCGGCAAGCTGCCGTGCAACTGCCAACGCTTCCGCATCCGAGCCAATGCGGTACGCCTTGGGATTAAGTTCGAAGCGCAGCGCCGCCGAGTTTCCAGTCTGCCGATGAATCCCACTCATGACGTCGTCCTAAAAGTGCTCGCGTCCGTTGGCACGCGGTCAACCTTGGCTGGCGGCATTGGCTCGTCCGGCCAATAGCAGGCTTGCGGACACGGCGATCAGGCCGAGCCAAAGAACGCTCGACCAATAGCTCACCAGGACGCGCGGATGTGAGCCGAGGCAAAGCGCCGTTGCCAGGGAGCAAACGTCGGATTTCCACACCAGGCAGTCGCTCGCCTCGCGCCAGGAAAGATAACCGTACTTCACCACCTCGCCGTATGTGATCCACCACCAGCCGAGGGCTGCGACGACAACAGCGCCGCCGATAAGGAGGAATGCAGGACCAGCACGCCTCATCGCGGCCTCATGTTGCGAGCCCCAGCGTCGCCAGAATCTGGCGCCGCAAAGCCACCAGCTCCGGATCGTCGCGATGACGGGGATATGGGCGTTCGACCCGGAACTCGGCCTTGATCCGGGCGGGCCGCTCGCTCAGCACGATGACGCGCGACGTGAGCAACAAAGCCTCTTCCACGTCGTGGGTGACGAGGATTGCGGTAAAACCGGCTGTCCGCCACAGCGAGACGAGCTCAGTCTGCAGGCTCAACCGCGTGAGCGAGTCGAGCTTGCCGAGCGGCTCATCGAGCAGCAAAAGCCCCGGATCGTTCACCAATGCGCGCGCAAGCGCCGCGCGCTGGGCCATGCCGCCTGAAAGCTGGTGCGGATAGGCGTTGGCGAAGCCGTGCAATCCGACAAGATCGAGCGCCGAGTCGACGCGCCGCCGCTCCTGTTTGAGAACGCCGCGCGCATCGAGACCGGTCGCAACATTGTTCCAGACCGTGGCCCACGGAAAAAGCGTCGGATCCTGGAACACCAAAATGCGCGAGGGATCAGGCCGGTCGATCCGTGATCCATCGGCCGTGATGCTTCCGGCCGTCGGCTGCTCAAGACCCGAGACAAGCCGCAGCAAGGTCGACTTGCCGCAACCCGACGGCCCGAGCAATGCAATGAACTCCCCGGCCGCGACCGAAAGATCGATCGAGTCGAGCACGGGCAACTGCGTTCCCGCGAGATCAAAGGCATGGCTGACCCCCCGGATGCCAATAGCAACGCTTTGCGACCCGCCCGAGCGCGCCGGGTGCAGCGGGCGCAACACCGTCGCGCTCGCGGCCATCAGATAAAGCCCTTCTGCCAACTGAGTAGCCGATCGCGTACAACGAACAGAAGTTTCACGAGCCCGGCGCAGATTAGCGACATGATGATCAGGGTCGCGTAGACATTGGCGTAGCCGGAATACGCGGTCTGGAATTGGATGTACCAGCCGAGACCGTACTTGGCGCCGAGCATTTCAGCGACGACCAGAACGGCGAAGGAATAGTAGAGGCCCATGAACAGGCCGACAAACACATGCGGCAAAGACGCCGGCGCGGCGATCTTGGAAATGAGATACCAGTCGTCGGCGCCGAGGTTGCGGCCGACGTCGTAATAGGAGCGATTGACCGAACCGACGCCGGACGCAGTCAAGATCATCACCGGAATGCCCGATGCCAGCGCCACAATAAAGACGCTCGCCGCAAACGTCGTCGGGAAGAAATAGAAGGTGCAGGGTATCCATGCGGTTGCCGGCACCGGCCCGATCAGCTTCAGAACGGGCATGCCCCAATAGCTGAAGCTTTTCGACCAGCCGAGCGCAACGCCGAGCGCGTAGCCGACGGCGACGCCGGCGGCAAAGCCGAGCGACCACAGCCGCATGGTGTAGCCGATGCAAATCAAGAGACGCGGCGCTTCCGCCACGTAGACATTAAGCAGCCCATGCGGCGGCGAAAAGAACGGTTTCGGCAGCCAGCCGAATTTCGCGGTGGTCAATTCCCAAAGCGCCAACCAGACCCCGAGGGCTATAAGCCAGGGTCCGTAGTAGAGCGCTCCCGCCGTGAATCGACCGAGACGGTGGACAACAAAGCTAAGGACAAAAAGGATGGCCGCACCACTTGCGGTAATCGCGGCGAACAGGCCCGCACTTCCCCACGGCACCACGTCGGGCAAGCCGACGGTAACAAGAGCGGCCGCAGCCCAGGCTGCGGCCGCCAAGAGGCCGTTTGTCCAAACGGCCTGCTGGAAGCCGCGCAGCCGGAGGGGAGAACTCGTCCCTGCGCCGGCGTCCAGCGTTTGACCGACATTGCTCATGACTTACGTAAATTCAGCCGAGCAGATTGACCGTCACGCGTTCGGCAAAGGCTTTCGGATCGGTCGTAGATTCCAGAACCTTCACGAGCTTGAGATCTTCGGCGGTAATCCTGATCTGGTCGACCAGCGGCTGCCCAATCGGGTGTTCGTGATAGACCAGAGTGCTCAAAATTTCCGTCAGATCCACGAGGCTCAATCCGGCCGGCTTGAGCGCGTCGAAATACCACTTCGCGACTTCGTCGGGATGGTTCGCGGTATATTCGTGCACTTCGATATTGGCTTCCGCCAGCCGGCGGATTGGATCCTTGTTGGCCGCGAGAAACGGACCATTGGCGCCGAGTACGCAGCAAGTGTGGTTCTGGTAGACGCCCGTCTGCGTGTCGGCGATCTTGGTGAAGTTGAATTGCTTCTCGATCGAATAGGCCCAAGGGTCAAGATGAGCGGCTAGATCGGCGTCGCCGCGATTGACCGTCTCGCCGACAAGGTCGAATGGCACAGCTTTCCAAGTCACATCCGTTTCCGGATCGATGCCGGCTTTTGCGAGTGTGACCTGGAACGCCACTTGCGGCGGGGCGCCAACCCCGTATGTCGCGATCGTCTTACCCTTGACGCCGGCAATGTCTTTGATGCCGGAGGCCTTTGATGCCAACAAGCGCTGACAACCGCCATGCGAGCCAACAAACAGCTTAACGTCGAAGCCTTGTTCGAGCGGCTTGAGCCAATCGCCGATAAGGCCGGCACCGGCATCGGCCTTGCCGGTCGCGAGCGCTTGAATGAGCGTCTGGCCGCTCGCCCCCTGGAAGAACAACTCGACGTCGAGGTTATGCTTCGCATAGATGCCCTTGGCGACACCGAAGCCGAGCGGCGAATGGCAGGCTGCGACCTCCGTCCAGGCCAGCCGAATTTTCGGCGCAGGGCCGGCAATAGCCGGGGAAAAAATTTGCTTGCCGAGAACGCCGGCGGAGCCGACGACGCCAACAGCGCCGGCGGCCTTAAGAAGCGTGCGGCGGGACGGCCGGACGCGTCCTGATGTTTGTTTGGTCATAGGGAAATCCCTTCTGCTGATACGAGGACTGTGCCTTACGCGGCCTTGCGCGCAGGCGCGCCGGTGGACACACCGCCTGCCGCGTCGAGCGCCTGTGACAGATCGTCGATAATGTCGTCGGGATGTTCGATGCCGATCGACAGCCGCACGTAGCCGGGCGTGACGCCGGCGGCAAGCTGGTCTTCGGACGTCAATTGTTGATGCGTTGTCGAGGCCGGATGGATGGCGAGCGAACGCGCATCGCCGATATTCGCGACATGATAGAAGAGTTTCAGCGCATCGATGAATTTGCGGCCGGCCTCGATGCCGCCCTTGAGCTCGAAGCCAACAAGTGCGCCATAGCCGCCCTTGAGATAAGTGTCCGCGCGACGGCGGAACTCGCCATTCTGGAGTCCAGGAAAGATGACGTGCGCGACCGAAGGATGGGTGCTGAGGAAATTGGCAACCTGGATGGCGTTGTCGTTGTGCTGCCGCAGCCGCAGCGGCAAAGTCTCAAGCCCCTGAATGAGCTGAAATGCATTGAAGGGAGAGATCGCCGCACCGATGTCGCGCAAGAGTTTGACGCGGGCGCGCAGGACATACGCGATCGGCCCGAGCGGCTTCGCGGCTTCGGTCCAGATGGCGCCGTGATAGGCGCCGTCCGGCTGCGTCAGTAGCGGAAAGCGAGCGGCATGCTCTTCCCAAGGGAAATTGCCGCCATCGACTATAAGGCCGCCAATCGAGGTGCCGTGACCGCCGATATATTTGGTCGCCGAATAGACGACCACCGCCGCACCATGCTGGAGCGGCCTTGCTATCAGAGGCGTCGCCGTATTGTCGGCGATGAGCGGCACCCCGAGCGAGCGGCCGATAACAGCCACTTCCTTGATCGGAAAGACGTTGAGCTTCGGGTTTGGAAGTATTTCGGCGTAGTAGGCCCGCGTCTTGGCGTCGGTCGCGCGCCGAAACGCTTCAGGATCGGTTGGATCGACGAAGCGAGCCTCAACGCCGAACTGTTTCAGCGTCTGTGAGAACAGCGTCCACGTGCCGCCGTAGAGATCGGTCGACGACACGATATTGTCGCCGGCCTGCGCAAGGTTCAAAACCGCATAGGCAGACGCGGTTTGCCCAGACGCCACCGCCAAAGCCCCTACGCCACCTTCAAGCGCGGCGATGCGCTGCTCGAGCGCGTCCTGCGTCGGATTTTGAACGCGCGTGTAGATGTTTCCCAATTCTTCCAGTGCGAACAGCCGCGAGGCGTGGCCCGTATCCTGAAATTGATACGATGTCGTCTGATAGATCGGCACCGCAACCGCACCGCTGACCGGATCTGCGCGATAAGTGCCACCATGCAAAGCCAACGTCTCGAACCGCCGTTTGTCGCCGCTCATTTGCATGCTCCTCAATTCAGTTTGCGCCTCAATAAGCGGATGCCGGCTCCAGCGTGCTCTGCGCAGGATCGATCAGGTCTGCATGGTGGCGACGCGCAACGTCGGGATGCGAACGCAACCTGCCCTTCAGATAATTGCGCCCCACTTCGCGAAATAACGGATTGAGCGGGTCGGCGGTCACACCGCGTGCCTCGGCAGCCAGATGCGGCGGCAACGACAAGAGCGGCACCGTCGCGTCGAGCCGCGCGCCGAGGAAAAACGCGACCGAGTACCGGTCTATTCCAGGCCGCGGCGAGACCACCCGATGCACATTGGCGCGCAGATAGCCGTTCGAAGCCATTTCGAGAATTTCGCCGATATTGACGACGAAAGTTCCCGGCACCGGCGGCGCGTCGATCCAGCCGTCCTCGCCTTCGACTTGGAGGCCGGCTTCTTCATCCTGGAGGAGGATGGTCAAAAAGCCCGAATCCTTGTGCGCGCCGACGCCCTGATCGCTTTCATCCGCCGCCCGCCCCGGATAGCGAATGAGCTTGAGAAGCTGGTGCGGCGCCGGCGAATAGATTGACGCAAACACGTCGTCCGGCTGATCGAGCGCCGCCGCTAAGGCCCGCAACACACGAATGGCAAGCGCCGTCGTCTTTTCCTGATACGCGAGCAAAGTTTGCTTCAGTTCCGGGAGCGCCGCAGGCCATTGATTAGGCCCTTGCAGCCGCGTCCAGGCCGGCGCTGAAGGATCCAACGAAAGCGCCGGCCTTTCGGCGCCGACGTCGAGTTGTTCACGCCAATCCGGCTTGCCGCGCGTATGCTCGAAGCCGGCGCGATTGTAGCCGCGGAAGTGCGGCGAGTTGACCATTTCGATCGCCAGCTTGTCCTCAGTCGGCAGTGTGAAGAAGCGTCGCGTAAGCGCGAGGATCTTGCGAACGAGATCGTCTTCGATCCCGTGGCCAACCAAGTAAAAGAAACCGACATCGCGCGCAGCGCTGCGCAAATCCCGCAGGAATAATGCGCGCTCCGCAGACCCCGCATCGGCGCGTCTGAGATCAAGAGTCGCTACATTCCTAAATGTTCTGTTGGCCGACATGCCGCATTCCGAACTGAAGAACTTTCTATCATCCGACCACGCCGCAATCGTCAAATCAAGAAAGCAGTCTAGTCGTTTTATGGAATAAAATGGCAAAGTCGACAAAGACTTGAGCAAATCATTGTTCTACGCCGACAGCGGCGATTTTCGCGCGTTCCCGCAAAACCGCCTCGTCCACCGCATCCAGCGAATCCACGAACGCCACGGCAAAACTCCCAGGACGTTTCGCCTTCACCTCGGCGAGTTCCGCGGCAACGGCAAAATGAACATGTGCGGCCACCAGCCCAGTGAACGGATCGGGGGCGACCGCCGCATAGGCGGCGACCAGCGCGCCGAGCGAACACCCGGTGGCCGTGACACGCGGCAGAAGCGCGCTGCCGCCGCTGATCTTTACAAGCACCGTCCGGCCATCGACGCGCCCGACCGCGTGATCCACAGGACCCGACGCGGATACCGCCGTGGCATGCGCGAGCAAATCGACCGCCGCAGGCACGGCGGCCGCCGGATTGGCAGAGCTGTCGACGCCGCGGGCGCCGCCGCCGAGTCCGGCAAGGCCGATGATTTCTGAAGCGTTGCCACGCACGACCGCGGGCTTGAACGCCAGCAATTCCACCGCAACGCCACCGCGCCAGGGCAAGCCTCCGGCGGCGATCGGATCCAAGACCCAAGGCTTTCCGGCCTTCCGCGCGGCGGCCGCCGCAAGCCGCATCGACTCGACTTGAGCCGCAGTTGGCGTGCCGAGATTGATCAGAACAGCGTCCGCAATGCCTGCAAATAGACCCGCCTCTTCCGGATTGTCGACCATCGCCGGCGAGGCACCGGCGGAAAGGAGGACGTTCGCCACGAAATTTGTCGACACCGTATTTGTGAGCGCCTGAACGAGCGGCCGGCGCGTGCGCAACGATGCATGCGCGGCAACGACATCCTCGATGGAGGGAGCGCGGACAGCGTTGATGGTAATCGTCATCAGGCATGACCTTTATTGTCGATAAACTTACTAGACAAACGTTAGTGCATGCGAGAGAACGCTGCAAGCTTGGTTCGCTGTCCTCTACTGCGCAGCGCGTGCGCGTCTTAACGCGAGCCTTGCGGCTTGTTGGTGGTGGCATAGCGCAGGTTGGTGAAGGCGTTTGAAAGAACGAAATGAGCGTCAAGACACTTTGGTATCTGAACCTTGCGGACGGCAACTATCCGTGGATTGAAGGCGGGCTCTATCCGGTCGATTTCGCGCGCTACCGACGCTTGGCTGAGACGATCGATCGAGGCGGTTTTTACGGCGCGCTCGTCGCGACCTGGCCGAACGATCCCTTCGTTTCGGCTTCCTTCGCCGCCAGTTATACCACGCAGATGCGATTTCTGGTCGCTGCTTACGCGCGCATGACCCCGGCCAAGCTATTGGCTCAACAAGCGCTGACATTCGACGCCTTCACCGGCGGCCGGCTTTTGCTGAATCTGATCAATGGCCGCGACAACATCATGGCAACTTACGGAGTCTCAACTTCGCACGACGACCGCTACGCGCTGGGCGAGGCATATTGGCGCGAGTTTCATCGTCACTACGCCACCGGCAACCCGAGCAATTTCCCGAACACGCCGCTGGCGATCCAACCGACGCAGCCTTCGGGGATTCCGCTCTGGGGAGCCGGCGACAGCCCCGCAGGCCTCGCCCATGCCGGAAAGATCGTCGACGGCTATCTCACCATGCTGCGCGGCATCGGGAGGATCACGTCGCAATTCGATGCCGCCAGGGCATCGGCGGCAACGCAGTCGCGCCACTTTGCGGATCTCGGCGCACTGGCGAGCGTGATCGTACGGCCCACGCGCGCTCAAGCCGAAGCGGATTTCTACGCGCTGTTCAGACGAACCGGTGCCACTTCCATCGTCGCCAAGCTCGAGGAGGCGGTTCACCGCCGTACCAGCGGCGAGCACACGCTCGCGACCTTCAAGGCGCCCGACCCGAAGCGTCAGGGATGGATCAAGACTCTGCTCGCGGGGGAACTGCCGGAGTTCGAGGACCTGCGACTTGAGCAGCGGTTGTTCGCTGGGATCACCGCTTGGTCGCCTCTCGACATCTTCGACATTGGCTCTTCCGCCGTCTATTTTGTCGGTGATCCCGACGACATCGCCGAGAACGTCAAGGCCTACCGCTACTCTGCGGGCCTCACCGCTCTCATTCTTTCCGGTTGGCCCTTGATCGAAGAAGCGGAGATGGTGTCAAGGCTGTTGCTGCCCCGGCTCGCGCAAATCGCGTGACCGTCGCAAGCGCGGACTCAGGCATGCCGGACAATGGGCAACCGGCTATTCATCGATCCTCGCGCGCCTCGGCGTTTCGGAATAGCTCGCGGAGAATCCGCCCTTCCATCGCCGCAATCTCCGGCGGCCCGCGGTCACGCGGGCGCGGGAGATTAAGGCGTTGATCCAGTCCGATCTTGCCGTCTTCAATGAGCAGAACGCGGTCGGCGAGTGTTACCGCTTCCGCTACGTCATGCGTGACCATGATGGCGGTGAATCCCTGCTCCAGCCAGACGCGTTCGATCAGCCGCTGCATCGAGATGCGCGTCAGCGCATCGAGTGCTCCGAGCGGTTCATCAAAAGCGAGCAGGCGCGGATGACTAACCACCGCACGCGCCAGCGCCACGCGCTGTTTCTGGCCGCCGGAGAGGACGGCCGGCCAGTGATCGCGCCGCTCTTCTAATCCGACCGCCCGCAGCGCCCCAAGCGCCCGGTCGCGGGCTTCCGCAGACGCGCGCCTCGGCCCGAGGCCAACCTCGACATTGGCGAGGACCGAACCCCACGGAAGCAACCGCGGCTCCTGAAACATGATCCTTACCGCCCCAGTTCGTGCCTCCTGCTCGATGCCGTCGCCGAGGCGAATTTCGCCTTCGCTCGGTCGGTCAAGCCCGACCAACAAACGCAGCAGCGTGCTCTTACCGCACCCGCTTCGACCCACGACGGCGACGAACTCGCCGGCGCCGATTTGCAGATCGATGCCGCGCAACACCTGATTTTGACCAAACGATTTCCGTAGCCGCTCAATGGTCACCGAGAGGCCGCCGGCGCCGGAGGGCCGGTAGCCGCTTTCCGGTTCGACCTCGACGTACCTGTCGGAGCGGCGAATGACTTGGGACGTCATCTCTATGCCTCGGGCGCGGTCCGAAATGCCGGATGCCATGCCAGGCAGCGTCGTTCGAGCCATCGCGTAGCGCTATCCGCAAACTTGCCCAGCAGCGCGTAAATGAGAATGCTCAGCACGACCACATCAACCAAAAGAAACTCGCGCGCCTGCATTGCCATGTAGCCGATGCCGGCCGAGGCTGCGATGGTCTCCGCAACGATAAGCGTCAGCCACATGATGCCGAGTGCATAACGCATCCCGACGAAGATCGACGGCAGCGCGCCCGGCAACAACACACGCCAGAACAGCGTCCGCCCCGACATTCCGTAGGCTCGGCCCATCTCGACCAATTGCGGATCGACATTCCGAATGCCGTGCTGGGTGTTGACGTAGATTGGAAAGAATACGCCAAGCGCCACCAAAAAGATTTTCGCGATCTCATCGATTCCGAACCAGAGGATCACCAGCGGAATCAAAGCCAGATGCGGAATGTTGCGCACCATCTGGAGCGTACTGTCGGAGATTTCATCGGCGCGTCGCGACAGCCCGTTGGCGAGCCCCAAGGCAAAACCTATTCCGCCGCCGATCGCCAAGCCTTCCATAGCGCGGCGGAAACTCACCCACATATTCCACGGCAACTCGCCGCTGAGCGTGAGTCTCCATCCGGCGGCGATTACCGCACTCGGCGCCGGCAGCACATGCGGAGGGATTACGCCTGCAACCGACAGCATCTCCCACAAGGCAAGGATGCCGATCGGCAGAACCCATTGCGTCAACTTCGCCGCATGTCTGCCCGCCGCGGAGTGGACGTTCATCCCGGCGATCGCCATCAGGACGAAGAGGCTTGACGGCGCACCGGTAATCCGTTGGCAAGCGTCTCGCCAAATGGCCCGGTATTCACGCTGGCCGCATCGAACTCCCGGCGTGCCTGCAAGGGAAGCAGCGGAAACACCAGTTCGGCGAACCGATAAGCCTCCTCGAGATGCGGGTAGCCCGACATGATGAAAGTATCGATACCGAGCGCCATGTATTCCTTCATGCGCGCGGCGACCGTTTGCGGATCGCCGACGAGCGCCGTGCCCGCCCCGCCACGCAGCAGGCCGACGCCCGCCCAGAGATTCGGGCTGATCTCCAACTTGTCGCGCCGGCCATGATGAAGCGCCGCCATGCGCCTTTGCCCGACCGAATCCATGCGCGCGAAGATTGCTTGCGCGGCGGCGATCGTTTCGTCACTGGCATGGCGAATGAGGTCGGCGGCGGCCTTCCAGGCTTCATCATTGGTTTCGCGCACGATCACATGCAAACGAATGCCGAAGGTGACTTTCCGGCCCAGCTGCGACGCACGAGCAGCTAGTGGCGCGATCTTCTCGGCGACCTGTTGTGGCGGCTCGCCCCAGGTCAGATATTTGTCGATTGCCGCCGCCGCGACATCGATGGCTGCTTCAGACGAGCCGCCGAAATATAGCGGCGGCCTGGGCTGCTGCGCCGAAGGAAAGAACAATCGACCGTCTTCAATGCGAATATGTCTGCCTTCAAAGTTGACCGTCTCGCCACCGAGCAGCGCTGTATACACCGCGAGAAAATCGCGCGTCACTTCGTACCGTTCATCGTGAGTGAGGAAGATGCCATCGCCCTTGTTCTCGGTGGGATCACCGCCGGTAACGACATTGATCAGGAGGCGGCCTTGCGACACACGATCCAGCGTCGCCGTCATGCGAGCCGCAAGAGTGGGCGACTGCAGCCCGGGACGAACCGCGACGAGGAATCTGAGCCGTTCCGTCGACGGCGCCAGTGCGGACGCAATGACCCAAGAATCCTCGCAGCTTCTGCCGGTCGGCAGCAGCGCCCCGAAATAGCCGAGGTTATCAGCCGCCTGGGCGATCTGGCGCAAGTAGTTGATACTGACCGCACGCGCGCCGATCGTGGTGCCGAGATGGCGTCCGTCGCCGTGAGTCGGCAAGAACCAAAGAACGCTTGCACGGGAAGCTGCTGCGACAGTCATGGCATCCGATTCCATTGGGCAGCGGAAACAACAAGAGACTTCGGTAAGAGCCCAAGGCCGCGGAACGTGTCGGCGATCTGCTGCTGGTCGGCGATCGTTTCGGCGTCCAGGACGCGGACGCCGTAGGCTTGGCGTTTCAGCGCGATCTCCACAACGGACGCCGGGACCCCAATGCCGGCGCTGATTTGCGCCGCGGCTGCCTTTTGTTGATTGACGGCCCATCTGTCGATATCCGAAATCGCGGCGACGATTGCGTCGACGGCGACGGGGTTCTTTTGCGCGAACGCCCGGCCCGCCAAGTAGAACTGCCGGTTCGGCGCCAATCCGCTGCCATCGGCCAGCGTGCGTGCACCCGCAGCCGCTTCGACGGCGGCACGGAACGGATCCCAAATGACCCAGGCATCGACAGCACCGCGTTCGAAGGCCGCGCGCGCGTCGGCCGGCGCAAGGTAGATCGGCTCTATTTCCGAATATTTGATCCCGGCGTGCTCAAGAGCGCGGACAAGCAAGTAGTGAACGTTCGATCCCTTGTTGAGCGCAATCTTCTTGCCTTTGAGGTCCGCCAGCGTTTCAAGCGGCGAGCCGGCACGCACCATAACGGCCTCGCCTTGGGGGCTCGGCGGCTCATATGCCACATACACGAAGGGTATGCCCGCAGCCTGTGCGAAGATCGGGGGCGTTTCGCCGGCGTGACCGAAGTCGATCGCGCCGGCATTGAGCGCCTCGAGGAGCGGCGGTCCTGATGGAAATTCCTTCCATTCAACCCTGAAGCCGAGCGCAGCGAGCTTGCTTTCAAGCTCTCCCCTGCCCTTCAGCAAGATGAGATTGCCATACTTTTGATAGCCGACGCTGACCACCTTCTCCGGAACAGACTTGGCCTCCGGCAAAAGCGCACCGATGATACCTGCGGATATGGCAATGCCCAGCACAATATGGGCGAATTTCACTCGGTCACCTTCCGATTTGACAAGTCGGTAACGATTTGGCTCTGCCAGAACCTATTTAGTCTATTGGATTAGTCAAATATCCGCAGAACGAAACGGCATTATTGCGCACAACAGGCAAACAGCATTCAAATTATGCTATTCGAAACGAGTTCTATAGGTTATAGCTGCCATGTCGAACGCAAGAGTTCCGATATGCTCACTGCAAAAGGAAAATACGCGCTCAAGGCGTTGATCTACCTCTCCACCCTTGAGCCGGGAGAGAAAGCGCAAGGGCTAGCCATATCCAAGGCAGGCAATATTCCGAAGAAGTTTCTTGACGCCATTTTGGGCGAGCTGCGCGAAGCCGGTGTCGTGTACACCAAGAAAGGTCCCGGGGGCGGCTATATGCTCGCGCGCGCGGCGAGCGAAATAAAAATCGGGCATGTGGTGCGCGCGATCGACGGGCCGCTCGCGCCTATCGGCTGCGCCAGTCGCTCGGCTTACGAACCGTGCGCGGATTGCAAGAGTGTGAAGGCCTGCGCCGTGCGCTTTACGATGATGAAGGTTCGCGATGCCATCTCCGACGTACTTGATCGCATGACCATTGCCGACATGGCAGCGGTGAGCGAAGGAGGCAACGTGACGCCGATGGTCACCGGTCGATCGGCGGCATCAGGCCGCAAGCGCCGATAAAACCGGGAGCGAGCAAAATCTCCAGGCAAATTACGCCCGGGCATGTCATGTCGCGACATTCAAGATGATTTTCCCGCGGACGTGCCCGGCCTCGCTCAATTCGTGCGCCGCCGCCGCCTCACTGAGCGGAAATTCCTTTTCGACGATCACCCGCAGTTTGCCGATATCGATCAGACTGCCGATTTCCTGCAACCTGATGCCATTCACAACGGCGCGCTCGAACCTCGCCGCAATACCGTGCTGCTTCGCCAATGCCTCGTCAGGTGGAGATGCGATAGTCAGCAGCAAGCCACCTTTGCGGACAACCCGATAGGACTCTTTCAGAGTCTGCCCACCCACATTGTCGAGCACGAGGTCGACCTCTTTCACCTTGGCGGCGAAATTCTCGTTGCGATAGTCGATAACTTCATCAGCACCAAGGGATTTGACCAGCGCGGCATTCGGCGCCGAACATGTGGCTATGACATAAAGACCCGCGAGTTTGGCAAATTGAACAGCGAACGTGCCGACGCCGCCCGCCCCGCCGTGAACGAGAACGCGCTGGCCCGGCGCGACGCCAGCGGCATCGAACAGTAAGGTCCAGGCTGTTCCGGCCGCGATCGGCAGGCCGGCCGCGTGCTCCAGCGGTATGCTTTTCGGCGCCGGGCTCACGGCATCCGTTTTCACCGCCGCGAATTCGGCATAAGCGCCGTCGACGCGAGCGACGACCGCATTTCCAGGCTTGAAACGGTTGACTAGAACGCCCACGCGTTCGACCGTACCGGCAACATCCGCTCCAACGACGGCTGGAAAGTGCAACGGCCGCACGGCCGTCATCATTCCCTTGCGAATCTTCCAATCGACGGGATTTACGCCCGCGGCCCTTACCCTGATCAACACGCCGTCCGGGCCGATGTCGGGTATCGGGGCGTCCTCGTATTTCAGGACGTCCGGGCCACCATATTCATGGATGCGAACAGCTTTCATCGTCATGCCCGAGGTCTTTTACGCCGAATGAAAGATCAACGCCCGCAGTTCGATGCTTTCGCGCGGCGACGCATCCGACGGCGTGTTGGGATCGATGAAAGCAGTATGCGGCGCAAAGCGCGCACGGCCGTCCTGCTTCGAATCGTAGCATTTCAACAGGAGAGCTTCGTCCGTCCGCATGTTGGGAAAATAGAACCATCGGTGCGACGGCCGATACGTAACCGAATAGGTCTCACCGACCCGATGCGGATAAACAAGATCCGACGGCACGAGATCGTTCGGCTCTATCGAGGCCGCATCGCAAACCGCCAGAGGCGCGTCAAGCAACGGCCCCTTGATCGGACGCCAGACGTTGACGATCTGCACACGGCCATGGAGCAGTTCCTCGGCCTCGTCGGGGAGAAGATCGCGGACCCGCTGCGGACCCGATCTTGCCGTATGGTCGACGTGAACGCGGGTGACCGGCCGACGTATGCCTTCGCGCGACTCATCCTCGCTGACCGCGCGGCGGCGCGTTACGTGGTCGAAGACAAACACCCGAGAAGCTCCCGTTGCCGCCTTCAGCAATCGCTCAGCCTCCGGGTAATAAACGCGCTTAACTTCTTCATCATCATAAAAATCGCGCACCGCGCTGCGATGCTTGACCAGCTCGAAACCGTGCCGGTCGAGCGTTATTTCGCCCACAATCGGCCGGGCGTCGCGGATTGGCACCTCGATTCCTACATTGCGAATGTTCGTCTGCGGCTCGTTCGCCGGAGGTTCGTAGGCGTAAGACCGCGGCCTCTCGGAAGTCGGCTCCAGGTAATTGAGGATGGCCGCTGTGACTACGAGATTTTCGATGACGTCGGTCTGGCTCATGGCGGGCTCCTGCCTTCTTCCATACAAGTTATAGATTATAGCGAGCGAAGAAATGGACAAGGAGCGCCCTGGACAAATCGTGTCGTCGCCGCGCTTCGGTTTTGTAATGGGTGCCATGTTGATACCTACGTCGGTTGCAGCGAAGCGCCAAACTCGGCTTTTTGCGCGAACGCGATTCGCATAGCATGGGAGCCGCCGGGGGCGCTCGAAGAAGCGACCAACGTTAACGACAGCCTCACGCGCAAGGCAATTCCTGTCTCGCTTCGCGCCGTCATCCTTCATTGAGACGCCGCGCTGGAAGATTTTTGATGCTCGGACGCCCGCTGGTGCAATATTTTCATTATTTTCCATCGGGTGTTTGACTCTTCTGATGGACTATCATTAGGTTACGCTTGCCTGATCGATTTGGGTCGGGCCGCGGATTTGATGGAGCAGCTTGCGCCGCGTCACCAATGCTAAAGCGCCACGAAACGCTTCGTGGGCTCCGAAAAGGTGGAGGCGACCATGACGTTTCAGGATTCTCGCTGGCGGAGTTCCCGCGGCACCAATTTCTCCTGCCGATGCAGTTCAGCAGCGACTGGCCTTTGTCGCCACCGCCTCAGCTGAACGTTCACCAACCCCACTTTCGGTTGCACTTGGAACGCCGGACCATACCGGCTGCAGGAGATTTCTATGTTCGACAATTACATAATCGAAGTCAGGCCGCCCACCGCTGGCGTGACATTCCAGGCCGGCATCATCGTTCGCGACGGCCGCAATTTCAGATTCTTTGCGGCCTCCGACATCTTCCAGCCGCTGGAGGGTCAACGCTTCAACAGTCCTAAAACCGCCGAACAAGCGGCGCTGCGCCGCCTTGCAAACCTCGCATCCCGACAACTCAGGGCAGCCGAAGCGAATATTGCATCAGGGAAGGTCGCTTGATGCGAACTCACATCAACATGGGAAATAGAATGCGTTTTGTCCTGGTAGCAGTCACGGCGCTTTGGGCACTCCTTTTTGGGTCTATGCACGCTTCTGCCGAAGCGCAGAAGGTCCGCATCGCGCACAGCTATATCGCGGCCGTTCCAGCCGTGCTGCGCGAAAAAGGATTTCTTGAGAAGGCGCTCGAGGGTCGCAATATCGAAGTGCAATGGGTGACGGCGCTTGGCAGCAACAAGACCTTCGAATTCCTGCGCGGCGGCAGCCTCGATTTCGGATCGTCCGGCGGCTCGGCCGCATTGGTGGCGCGAGCAAACGGCAACCCGGTACAAGTGCTCTCATTCGTGTCGCACGGTGAGCTTATGGCGCTTGCCACACTGCCAAACTCGGGCATCAAGACGCCGGCGGATCTGAAGGGGAAGAAGGTCGCAGCGACGCCCGGCACCGAGCCTTATTACTTGCTCCTGCGCGGTCTCGAGCAGTACGGGCTAAGCGTCAGCGACATCAAGCTCGTGCCTCTTATCCATCCGGATGGACGCTTGGCACTGGAGAACGGCAACGTGGATGCTTGGGCAGGTCTCGATCCGGACCTCGCCAAAGTTGAACTCCAGCGCAATGCAGTTCGCTTCTACCGCAATCCGGAAATCCTCTCGGGCAGCGTCCTGATCGCGCGCGAGCAGTTTGTCAAAGACAATCCCGAACTGACAACAATCGTGCTGCGGGCACACGAAGAAGCCCGCAGGTGGATCATCGACCATCCCGACGAGACGGCAGCCATCATTTCCGCCGGCGCCAAAATCTCGCCGGAAGAAGCGAAGCTCATGCTTGGGCGCCTCGACTTCACGCGCCCGACAGTCACCAAATCCGATTACGACAAAATCAGTGCTTTCGGTGATCTCCTGAAGAAAGTCGGGGACATTCCGGCTTCGGCGGATGTGAACGCGCTGCTCGACCAATTGCTCAATCCCGTGCCCTATGCCCACGCGGTCGGCGCCAAAGGCTAGCGCCGTGATGTGGCCTCACGAAGTCGTGGTTATCCCCTCGCCGTTCGACGGCATGCTGGCGCACGAGGCTACTCCAAGACGACGCTGGCAAGTCAATGCGGCCATCGGATTGAAGCTCATTCTGCCGCTCACCATTCTCGTCCTATGGGAAGCGGTTGCGCGGACTGGTCTCATTCCAGCCTACAATTTTCCGCCTCCGTCGGCGGTATTGAGCACGCTCATCGAGCTTGCCCGCAGCGGGGTGATGTTCACCCACCTCTCGATTTCGGCGCTTCGGGTCCTGCTCGGCTTTCTGATCGGCGCAGGCGCCGGCACGATCCTCGGCGCCCTGACCGGATTTTCGGCGAAGTGGCGGGACGTGTTCGACGGTACCGTGCAGTCGTTGCGCAGCATTCCGATCATCGCCTGGGTTCCGCTGTTCATTCTCTGGCTCGGGATCGACGAAGCGCCGAAGATCTGCCTCATCGCGATCGGTGCGTTCTTTCCGGTTTATCTCAACCTCTACACTGCACTGCGCGGCGTCGACCGCAAGCTTATCGAAGTCGGTCGGGCCAATCGCATGACCGGCTGGCGGCTTGTCCGCCGCGTCATGCTGCCGAGCGCCCTGCCGGCCTATTTCGTCGGGCTGCGCACCGGGCTGAGCCTGTCGTGGATGTTCGTCGCCGCCGCCGAACTGCTCGGCGCCAGCAGCGGCATCGGATACATGTTGCTCGAGGCTCAAAGCCTGGGCCGGCCGGCGGTCGTGATCGCCAGCATGATCCTGTTCGGCATTTGCGGAAAGGCTACCGATCTCGTTCTTGCGGCGGCATCGGCCCGCCTCTTGCACTGGCAAGACACCGTGCAGGCCGAAGGGTAACTGCATGCTGCAAGCCGATACCTTGCGGAGAAATTTCGACGCCTTTCGCGCCGTCGGCCCTCTCGATCTCCGCATCGAGGATGAACGCGTGGTCGGCATTATCGGGCCGAGCGGCTGCGGAAAATCGACGCTGTTGCGCCTGCTCGCGGGGCTCGACACACCCAGCGAAGGCGCCATCAAGCTAGATGGACGCGAGATCACAGGCCCGCGCGAAGACATCGGCATCGTCTTTCAGGAGCCGCGGTTGATGCCCTGGCTCACGGTGGCCGACAATGTCGCATTCGGCTTGTGGCATTTGCCGCGTGGCGCGCGCGACGATGCTGTTGCCGCCGTGCTTGAACAAGTTGGACTCGCCGCGTTCGCGACAGCGTTACCGAAACAGCTTTCCGGCGGCATGGCGCAACGCGTCGGGATCGCGCGAGCGCTGGTGCTCAAGCCCCGGCTCCTTCTGCTGGACGAACCCTTCGGTGCGCTCGATCCCCTGATCCGGATGAAGATGCAGGATCACCTGCTGGAACTGGTCGGAAAAAACGTTCCGACGATCATTCTCATTACGCATGACATCGAAGAAGCGCTGGTGCTCAGCGACCGCATCATCGTGCTGCAGGGGCCGCCGGCATCCGTCCGCCGGGACATTGAGATTGCACTTCCACATCCGCGCCGGCGCAGCAGCCCGGATTTTCAGGATCTGAAAGACTTATTGCTGCGCGAACTCTTGCCGCGCGTAACGATGTAGCTCGCCGACGCAAACGGACGCCTCGCTCAATGAAAGGAACTGCACAATGACAAACCTCGCTGTTGCTTCGCCGCCGGCTGAAGATCGGCGCAGAATGGCTGCCGACAATCTCTTGATCAATTGCGCCCGCATCGAGCGCGGCTCCGATGTTCTCTTTGTCAACGAGAGCGGCCGCGAAGCAGTTTCCCGCGATACCGTGGCGTTCATCGAAAATCGCGCCCGCGAACTCGGCGCCAACGTGAGAAGCATCTGGCTCGGCGCGGTCGCCGGACCGGAGTCAATACCCGATACCGTCATTCAAGCGATCAAAGACGCCGACGTCTCGATCTTCAATCACACGCTCGGTGCGATGTTGCGCATCCGTCCGGTTCCAGGCGGCGGGACCGGCGTTCTGAACTATGCAACGACCGACGAGATTCTGGCTTCGGATTGGGTGCAAGTGCCCTATGAACTATGGCAGCAGGTCGTGAAATCGGTCGCCGGCGAATTCGGGCGCGCGCACAAATGGCGGATCACCTGCCCGAACGGTACCGACATCAGCGGCGAGGTGCCGGAAGCGGAGCGCGCCGCGCCTGCCGCCAATACCGGCTTTTCGCTCCACACCTTCCCGATCGGCACACATCGGCCGACCTCGGCACTGACCGCCAACGGGAAAATCGCGATCCGCTGGCTGGTAAGCTCGCAAAATCACGATGTCGGCCAAGGCCTGCACCTCGACCACTATGTCATCGGGCACGTGCAGAACGGGCGCTTTGCCGGCTTCGAAGGACACAGCGACAACGCCGGACGCGTGAAGCGGTATCTCACAGAAATCGGCGAGCGCTATAGCCAGGACCCCTTTGTGGTCAATTCCTGGCATGGTGGCATCAATCCCCAGGCGTTCACGCCGCGTCGCGATGTCGACGATCTCGCGCATTGGCAGACGCTGGTGCACAACAATCCGCGCTCGCTGCATTTCCACGTGATCGGCGACGACGTCCCGGGCGAATTGTCGCTTCCGATCATCGACCACACGGTCGTCGTCGATAATCAGGTTTATTGGGACAAAGGCCGCTTCTCGCTTCTCGATAGTCCGGCAGCGCGCGACGCAGCGGCAAAATGGGATGCCGCGGGACGCGCCTTTCAACTCAACAACGCAATCGGCATCTGACAAGTCGTGGCCGGGCTTCGGTGCGAGCGAAGCCCGGCTCGATTTTTTTAAATGTTTTTGGCGCGGAAAGAAATACGAGCAGGTTGACATGGGTGTTGCGCAGCGGACCAAATCAAAGCAGCCACGCACGCAATGGGCTTTCGGTCTCAGTGAAGTCAGCTTCGTCGGCAAGAACTTGCGAAGGCCCGAATGCGTGCTGAGCACGGCGTCCGGCGATTTGTTCGTTGCGGCGCTGGGCCAAGGCATCGTCCACATTACGCCTCAGGGTGATCAACATGCGATCGGCGACATTCGCGCGATCGACGGAAAGGATTTCATACCGAACGGGCTCGCGCTTGAGCCGGACGGTTCGTTTCTTGTCACCAACATGGGCGAAGCCGGAGGCTTATGGCGGCTGAGCAGAAACGGCGCAATCGAGCCGGTGCTACGCGAAGCCGATGGCCAATTCCTGAGTGCGACGAACTTTGTGCTGCGCGACTGGCAAGGCCGTTTGTGGCTGACCATCTCCACCCGGCAATGGCCGATCTCGCGTGCGTTCAGCCCGTTGCGGGGGCCCATCACAGCCGACGGCTATCTCGTTCTCATTGACCGGCGCGGCGCGCGCATTGTCGCCGACAGTCTCGCCTTCGCCAACGAAGTGCGCCTCGATCCGAACGGGCGGGAACTGTACGTCGTCGAGACCTACGCCCGCCGCATATCAAAGTTCGACGTCGATGATAACGGCAGTCTCCATAACCGAACGGCCTGGACGGAATTCGGTCACGGTACCTTTCCGGACGGCATCGCCTTTGATGCCGAGGGCTTTCTGTGGGTCGCGAGCATGACCAGCAACCGGCTGTTTCGTGTCGCGCCGAATGGCGAACAGGCGTTGCTTCTGGAAGACACGGATCCCGACTACCTCGACACGATCGAACAGCGCCTGGAAGCCGGTACGCTGCGCCGTGAAGACGTACAGCAGGTGCGAAGCAAGCTTCTAAAAAACATCGCCAGCATAACGTTTGGCGGTGCCGATCTGCGGACCGTCTATTTGGGCTCGCTCGGCGGCGACAGCCTCGCCGTGCTCCGATCTCCTGTCGCCGGTGAACCGCCGCCGCATTGGACTTCCCGCTGAACCGCTTTGCCTCTCAACAACAGCACTCACAAGGAGTGAGAAATGACGACACCGTTCCGAATTGTTCTGCATCCCAACAGCCTCAGCCTACACGTGCTGCATCGGCTGGGGATTCTTGAGGAGCGTCTCAAAGGAAGCGATGTTCGGGTCGAATGGGTTACCATCGCAGGCGGTGCGCGCACGCCCGACTACCTGGCCGCTGATCTCGCCGATTTCGGCGGCACCGGCTCAACGCCGCCGATAACCGGACAAGGCAACGGTGTGCGGCTCGTCTATGCCGCGGCCAGCGCGCCGCGCGACTTTGGCGGCATCGCGGTTCGCAACGATAGCGACATTAGTAAAATTGCGGATCTCAAAGGCAAGATTGTCACCCACTCCGGCGGTTCTTGGCATCAGATCTTGATTTCGATAGCGCTGCACCGCGCCGGACTGACATGGAGTGACATCGTTCCGGTCGATCTGCCCGAGCCCGATTCTCACGAGCGCCTGCTGGCAGGTAAGGTCGACGCGTGGGCCTCCGGCGAGCTGGTCGGCGGCAATGTCGCCGGCGCCCGTTTCATTGCCCGGACCGGCACAATCTTCCCCAACAGATTCATCTTCTTCGCGCGCCGCGATTTCGCCGAGAAAGATCCAGCGCTGCTCGAGACCGCGGTGCAGGCCGTCGATCAGGCGGAACATTGGATCGGACAGAATCCAGATGACGCCGCCGCGCACCTTCGGGCCGCCTTAAAGCGCGACAGCGCCGAGCAATGGCGCGCGCTGTTGACTGCGCGAGAGTGGGGCTTGGTCCCCATCGACCAGCAGATCGTCGACGAACAACAGGTCGCTGCCGACATACTGCACAGCTTCGGCCTCATTAGCCGCAACATCAAGGTTCGCGATGCAACGCTGCCGAAAGCTGTCGCGGTCAAGCGAGCCGCGTAATCGCGCAACCGTAGCAGACGCAGGAATCGCGCCTCGGTCTGCTCGCCGGTGGTTTGAAGCTTCAGGCGGCAATGAGCTGCGGCCGCGCCGCCAGCAATTCGCGCGCCGCTGCGAGCGGCCGCGGATCGATGAAGGTGTCGATGTCGACCGACTGTGTAAGGAAGTTCTGAGTGAGAAGATGCTGATATTGACTTTTCAGCGCATCGATCTGATCGCTGCCGAGGCCGAGCGCGAGTTCCCGATGGATCAGAGGCGAGTAAGCCCGGTCCACGAGTTCGACCGCGAGGCCGGTTTCGGCGGCAATGATCTGTTTGCTTTCAGCCTCATGACGTTGCGCCCAATCGGCTGCGGCCAGAACGCGGGTGAGCCAGCGCGCGACCAGATCCTGCCGCTCGTCGATGAGCTTGCCGCTGACCGTCAAAACATAGGGGCGGTCGTTGTTAGCAAGGCCGCCCGGCGCCGTCTCTCCGCCGAATTCGGCGACCGTCGTCGCGCCGAGAAAACCTTCAACCAAAGCCGCGATCGCGCCGTGGCTATAAATGGCGTCTACTTGGCCGCGAACGAGCGCGAACGCTTCTTCGCGCTGATGTCCGAGCATGAAGCGAGCGTCCCACAGCGAGGCGTTACGCTCCGCACCGGCGCGCGTATCCTCGACGAAAGTCCGGCCGGTCGCCACCTCGACCGGAATGACATCGTCAAAACTCAAGCCAGCGCCGCGCAGGACGTGATCGAAACCGCGGAGAACCGCGGCGCGCCAGAAGTCAACCGAGTCATTGATACGACGCGGAACCGAGATGCGCTTGCCTTTGAGATCTGCCGCGGTGCGGATGCCCGATTCCGGCAATGCGAGGATGACCTTATAGCCTCTGTTCCAGGAGAGCGCGACCACGCGGATATCGGCGCCGCGCGAGCGCGCGATGATGGGCGGTCCGTTGCCGCCATGGCGGAAGAAGTTGGGCTGCGTCGCGTCGAAATGCGACTGTCGGACGCCGCGCTCTTGCACCGAGGCCAGGGATCGAATGGCAATGCCGTCGCCGGCGAATTCGTCATCCAGCCAGCCTTTCTGAATCGCGATGCTGAACGCCGTCGGCACCGGGCAGCGCGTGTACCAAAGCGTCGTGGGTGCGGTCATCGAGGCCTCCTTGTGAGAGTGGCGCGTCGAGTGTTGAAGACGCGCGCGCCGCATCGCCGCGGCTGTCGGTGGAAATATATCAGGTCGAGAGACTATTCAACCGAACATAGAAATCGGAATGGATGAGAGTGACGACCGCAGCGATTAACTTCAAGGATGCAACAACGCCGGATCGAGCGGTGCGCATTCACACGTCAGCGCAGGCAACGACCGAACAAATATCAGCTTCGGCGACGCCGCAGGCCTTGAGCGTACAGGATGTGCATGTTCGCTTCGGCGGCGTTGCCGCGCTTGCTGGCGCCAGCCTTGCTGTTCAAACCGGCGTCATCTGCGGCCTCATCGGACCGAACGGCGCGGGTAAGACAACTCTGTTTAACTGCGTGAGCGGGCTGACCGCGATCGACAGCGGTCGCATTGCCATAGCCGGGTATCGGATCGACGACCTACCGGCGCATGCGAGGGCCCGTCTTGGGGTGAGCCGCACTTTTCAGAACCTCGGCCTCTATCAGGAAATGTCCGTGTTGGAGAATGTGATGCTTGGCGGACACGCCGAGATCGGCGGCGGATTGTTGGCAGCGGCGCTGCGTCTGCCAGGTCTTGCCCGGCACGAGCGCCGCGTGCGCGAACGCGCATTGATGGCTCTCGATGAGATTGGAATCGCTGCGTTCGCCGACGCGATCGCCGGCACGCTGCCCTATGGAACCATGAAGCGCGTCGAGCTTGCTCGCGCATTGATGGCCCGGCCCAAACTCCTTTTGCTCGACGAACCCGCCGGCGGTCTTGCGCATGGCGAGATCGAGGAATTCGCCGAGTTGGTCCGTACGCTGCGGCATCGGTACGTCCTTACGATCGTGCTCGTCGAACATCACATGAAATTCGTAATGGCGCTCTGCGATCATGTTGTGGTGCTCCACCTCGGCGCGACGTTGGCGCAGGGACGGCCGGATGATGTGCGGCACGATCCGCGCGTGATCGCCGCCTATCTCGGAGCCGCCCGATGAGTCTGCTTTCGGTCGCCGCACTCATTGCTGGCTACGGACCAGTCACCGTCGTGCGCGGGGTGAGCTTTACGGTCGAAGAAGGCGAAGCCTGCGTCATCCTCGGCGCCAACGGCGCCGGCAAGACAACGATCCTGCGCGCCTTGTCGGGGCTTACCTGGCGCCGCGGGAGGATCGCGCTCGGCGGTCGCGACATCGCCACCTTGGAGCCGGACGCGGTTGCGCGCGCCGGAATCGGTCACGTGCCGCAGGGGCGCGGAACTTTCAAGGACCTCACCGTCGATGAGAATCTCCGTCTCGCCGCTTGCCGACGCCCGGCGCGCGAGGCCTCGATCGATCGAGACCTTGTCCTCGATCTGTTTCCGAGGCTGCGCGAACGGCTTGGCCAGCTCGCCGGCTATTTGTCGGGCGGCGAGCAGCAGATGCTGGCGATCGGACGCGCGCTCGTCTGCGGGTCGCGCGTTTTGCTCCTGGACGAACCGTCGCTGGGGCTGTCGCCACTGGTCACCGCCCAGGTGTTCGACGCGCTGCGCCGGCTGCGCGAGCAACGCGGCGTGGCCATGCTCATCGTGGAACAGAACGCCGCCCAGTCTCTGGCGCTCGCCGATCGCGGCTACGTTCTCGAAGCCGGAAGCATCGTTGCCGCGAATCACGCACATGCCCTGATCGGCGACGAGGGCATCCGGCGGGCCTATCTGGGTGTCTGACTATGTGGGCCCTCTTGCAACAAACCATTGATGGCTTGGAAAGTGGGGCGGTCTATGCCGCCCTCGCGCTGGCGCTTGTCCTCATCCACCGATCCACCGGATTGCTGAACTTCGCGCAGGGCGAGATCGCGATGTTTTCGACTTACGTTGCTTTCAGTCTCAATCAATTCGGCTGGCCAATCTGGCTCGCGGCAGTTAGCGCGCTTGTCGTCTCCTTCGTCGCCGGCATGATCTTGGAACGTGCGCTCTTCCGCCCGCTTCCCACCAAAGAGCCGCTGGCGGTGGTTGTCGTCATGCTGTCCTTGTTCGTTGGATTCAACGCGCTGGCCGGATTGATCTGGTCGTATCAGGTTCAACGGCTTCCGAGCCTGTTTCCAGCCGGCATGATTTCCATCGACCGGATCTCGTTCAGCTTCGATGCGGTGGGAACGCTGGGTGTGCTTTTGCTGGTCTGCGTGCTGCTGTATCTGCTGTTTAGCCGCACGCGGCTCGGATTGATGATGCGGGGCGCCGCATCCGATGCGGAATCAAGCCGGCTGCTCGGCATTCGCGTTGGCACGATGTTCGGGATCGGCTGGGGACTGGCCGCCGCGCTCGGCTGCCTCGCCGGGATTTTGATGGCGCCGCGGCTTTTCCTCGACCCCAACGCGATGCAGGGGGTTCTGATATTCGCGATCGCTGCGGCGACCGTCGGGGGGCTCGATAGCGCAGCCGGCGCCGTCGTTTCCGGACTCGCCATCGGCGTCGTTGAAAATCTCGCCGGCGCCTATGTTGTGGGATCGGATTTGCGAGCGGTCGTTCCGCTGGTCGCAATCGTTGTTATTTTGTCGTTGCGTCCTGCGGGATTGTTCGGCACCCAACGCGCGGTGCGCGTATGAGCCGAGCCGCGTCACAGTTCGGCATCCAACTTGCCCCGCTTGTTGCGCTCGCGGTTGGCGTTGCCGTGCCTTTTCTCCTTGATTCCTACACCACCTTCCAGCTCGCGACAGCGCTATCGTATCTGCCCGCGTTACTCGGACTGGTCGTCATCACCGGCCTTGGCGGTCAGATCGCGCTCGGCAACGGCGCATTCTTTGCGCTCGGCGCTTACACGACCGGCGTCTTAATTAAATCCTACGGCTGGAACGAGTTAGCAACGCTTCCCGCCGCAGGGCTTTTGGCATTCGTCGTCGGCATCGTGCTCGGCGTTCCGTCGTTACGCCTCAAAGGACATTTTCTCGCTGTCCTCACTCTGTGCCTCGCGGTAGTCGCACCGCAGTTGTTCAAGCACTTTGAGAGCATCACTGGCGGTGTCGGCGGGCTCGGGATTTTCCTCGCCGATCCACCATCATGGGTGCGCATCGACGCAACGCAGCGCAACTACCTCATCGCGCTCGCGATCGCCGCGCTCTCGTTCGCCTCGACTCGGGCCGTGATCCGCGGCCATATAGGCCGCGCGCTGCGCGCCGTGCGCGACAACGAAGCCATTGCGGCGTCGCTTGGCGCCAACGTCACGCATCTCAAAGTCGCGGCGTTCGCGTACAGCGCTGCGCTTGCCGGGCTTGGCGGCGGCGTGTTCGCCATCGTCATCGGCTTCATCGCACCCGATAATTTCACGCTGGGTTTTGCCGCGTTACTAATCATCGGTCTCGTGCTCGGCGGAAAAGATTCCGAATGGGGAGCGCTGAACGGCTGCCTGCTCGTGGTTGGCATTCCGCTCTACGCGGCCAAGATCGATCAGACGGCATCGGGGCTCGTCTTCGCCCTCCTCGTTCTCACCGCGACGTTCCTCGCGCCGGCCGGCGTCGTCGGACTCACCCGGCGCCTCGCCGGATATTGGGGCGGAACCGGGGACGCCGCTCCGAATAGATCGGCAAACGCGCACCTCACCGGTTTGCACGACGCTGGCGCTGCTGCCGGCCATTGTCACGAAGGAAAGTAAAAATCGATGAAACGAACACGAAGCATTGCAGCATTGTCCGTCCTTCTCATGGTCATGGCTTTGACGGCCGCGCGCGCCGACGACGGGATTACTGACGACAGCGTGAAAGTGGGATCAATTGTGCCGCTGTCGGGACCGGCGGCACCGCTTTCGATCTACGTGCGCCAGCTCGCCGCTTATCTTAAATATGTCAGCGCCGAAGGCGGCGTGAAGTTCGGCGACGGCAAGGTCAGGAAGATCGAGCCGATCGTGATCGATTCGGGCGGTCAACCCGCCCGCGCGCTCGCCGCGGCGCGTGAGCTTGTCGAACAGCAGAAGGTGTTCCTTCTCGCGTCGCCGCACGGCACCAACGAGAATCTCGCCATCGTCGACTATCTTAACGCCAAGCGGGTGCCGCAGGCGTTCGTCAACAGCCCCGCAACGATCTGGGGAGCGGATGCCGACAAACATCCGTGGACGTTCGGATTCCCGCCCGTTCCCGGCACGCAAGTCTCGATCCTCGTGTCGTACATCAAGAACGAACGGCCGAACGCGAAGATCGCGATCCTTCATGCCAATGATCAATCGGGCCGCGACGCCGTCGTCGCTCTCCGACGTGCAACGGCCGACAGTGCCGCGCAAGTCGTCGCCGTCGAAAGCTACGAATTTAGCGACGCGACAGTCGATTCGCAGATCGTCAGGCTCGCCGCGAGCGGCGCCGATGTCTTTATCGACTACGCTATCGGTCGTCACGCCCTTCAGGCGATCCAGAAAGCGGGCGAAATCGGGTGGCATCCGCTTCGCCTGGTCGAGACATCGACCGCCTCCTCGGGTGCGATCAAGAAGCTACCGCCGGATGCGATCGAGGGCATCGTCAGCACGGCTTATGCAAAGGACCCTACCGCCACCGAATTCAAGTCGGACCCGGCCATCCTGAAATACCAGAAAGCGATGGCCGAATATTTCGGCTCCGGATTCGACCCAACGGCGCAGCCGCTCGGAGCACTGGAAGCCGAGACACTTGTTCGCGTGTTCGAGGCAACGGCCGCGCCGACGCGGGCAGCTTTTGTAGCGGCCGCGCGCAAGCTCGATCACGTCGATATCCCCTATCTGCTGCCCGGCATTCAGGTAAGCCTCGAATCCTCGCGCGGATTTCCTATCACTCAGATGCAGGTCATTCGTTTTGAGAACGGTGATTTCGTCAGAGTCGGCGGCGTCATCTACGGTCCCCCGCTTTGAGCCGCCGGGATTCGGACCCAGCCGATGACACACGACACCACTTCCAAGGCCGCGGCTCCGAGCCATCCGGCTGAGCAGAGAACCGCGGTGCTGATCGCCGGCGCCGGGCCTGCTGGGCTGACCTTGGCTAATCTGCTCGGCCTCTATGGCACGGCGGCGATCATCGTCGAGCGCAACGCTGCACTGTCGGACGTGCCGAAGGCTTTGATGATCGACGACGAGTATTTTCGTCTGCTCGATACGCTAGGCATCGCCGATGAGATGAAGCCGCACTGCGCCTTTCCGGTGGGCATGAAATACTACGCGATGTTCGGCTTCCCGATCGCGCAGATTGGCGGCCACGTTACGGCGAACCGCTTCGCGGCACGCTCGGCCACCTGGCAACCGGCGCTCGAACGGGCGCTGTTGCAAAATCTCCGCAGGTTTCCATCGGTGTCGGTGCGATTCCAACAAACACTGTCCGCCATCGAAGAATGCGCGGACGGCATCCGCGCCCGTGTCGTCGGCACGGACGGCGGGAGCACCGAGATTGTCGCCGCGTTTCTGGTCGGCGCCGACGGCGCCCGCAGCACGGTGCGCAAACTACTCAATGTCGAATTCGAGGGTACGACATTGTCAGCGCAACGTCACGTCGTGGTCGATGTGGCCGACGACCCCGATGGCGACCTTGTCGGCAAGCTGATTCTTGATCCAGCCTTGCCGAGCACAAGCCTCCCCCTCGCCTACCACGGCCGGCGTTACGAATTCAAAATTGGTCCTGACATCGACGCGGAGCAAATTCTAACCGACACATCGGTGCGGCGCCTGATTTCGCGCTTTCGCGACGTCAGGGACCTGAAAATTATCCGCAAAACCGTCTACACCTTCCACGGCCGCCTGGCGAAACGATTCCGCAAGGGACCTGCATTTCTTATCGGCGACGCAGCCCACGCCATGCCACCTTTCGGCGCGCAAGGCATGAATAGTGGTGCCCGCGACGCCAACAATCTCGCTTGGAAGCTGGCGAGAGTGATCGAGGGACGTGCCGGCCGGACGCTGCTGGACACTTATGATCAGGAGCGGCGCGATCAGGTCGCCGGAACGATCGCGATCGCGGTGCGGCAGGGACGGCTGGTCAACACGGCTTCGTACGCCGCAGCGCTGGTGCGCGACCTTGTATTCCTCGCTCTCAGCATTGTGCCGCCAGTCAAGCGCTACATCGCGCAGATGAAATACATTCCGAAGCCCTTTCTGCGCGCCGGGGTCGTATTGGGTAAACCGTCGCGCGACGAGCGCGCGGTGCTCGGACGCGTCCTGCCGCAACCGGATGTTCGGGAAGGCGACGGAAAACCGCAGCTTCTGGACAAACTCGTGGGGCCGAATTTCGCGATCCTCGCCATTGAACCGAAGACGACAGTGCCAATCGCGGGCATCGATCATCCACTTTGGCGCGCGGTAGGTACCCGATTCCTGTCGCTGCACTGGTCGCCGTCGCGGCCCATCGTCGGCTTTCGTCCGCTGCAGGTTGTCAGCCCGCATCTCGATCATGTGCTCGAGCGGCATCGTGGTCAGTTGCTGATCGTGCGACCGGATCGCTTGGTCGCAGCGATCGCGGACGCTTCGGGCCTGGAAAACGCCGCTGGTGCACTCGCACGTTTGATGGGAACGCCGCAACGCGGGGATGTCCCGCCGTTGAACATTGATCGCTCGCCCGGCCGCGTCGCCGTCGCGGCGCCGTGAGCCGTGAGCCGTGAGCCGTGAGCCGTGCAATCCTGACTATCACTCGCCAACACAAGGACAATCTCATGCAGGTCTTTTGGTATGTTTCGCCGGTCGACGGCCCTTATCCGTGGAAAGCGGAGGGCCGCAATCCGGCGTCTTTGAAAGCGATCATTTCGCTGGCCAAGACGATCGATCGCCATCCGTTCAGCGGCGCCTTGTTCGGCACCTACGGCCACGACGTCTGGACGACGGCGACGACGCTCATTCCCCTGACCAAGCAAATGCGTTTTCTCATCCCGATCTATCCGGGGATCACCTCGCCGCGCCTCCTAGCCCAACAAGCGCTCACATTCGACGAATATTCCGGTGGTCGGCTTCTGTTCAATCTGGTGAACGGCACCGACGCGGTGTTGAGCCAATTCGGGCTCCACGTCGAGCACGACGAGCGGTACGCATTGAGCGCCGAATATTGGGAGGCGTTCAAGAAACTTTACAGCGGAAAGGCCGTCGTCCACGACGGGCGCTACTTCAAGGTAAGCCGTAACCGCGAGATCGAGGGACCGACCAGCCTGCCGGTTCCGCCGACCCAGGATCCGCATCCGCCGCTTTGGGGCGCCGGCGCCTCTCCGGCCGGAGTACGGCACGCCGCCGAAATCGTCGAGACCTATCTCGCCTTCATCAACCGACCCGACCGCTTCGAAAAGCAGATCAACGAGGCGCGGGCAGCCGCAGCCGCCAAGGGCCGTACCTTGCCGATAGGCGCCGCGCTCTGGATCATCGTACGCGAGACCGAAGCTGAGGCGCTCGATCATCTTCGGTGGCTGCTGAACGTGACCGGTGCCGAATGGATTGCCAAACAGGCCGACATTGATCTCAAAAAAACATTCGGCAAGGAGGCCTCTCTTGCGACGCAATCGAGCGACGATCCGCAGCTGCAACGCCGCATCGATGCCTTGCGTTCCGGGCGCCTGCCTGACCTCGCCGATCTAAAACTGGCCGAGCACCTCTACACGGGCCCGACGCCGCCGTCGGCGCTTGATGTCATCGGCACC
>Ga0187781_10000099_pt1 | contig 57224 bp, 59 predicted proteins | sample 0715_SJ02_MP02_2_FD_132447 | JGI IMG/M metagenome (GOLD analysis project Ga0187781, IMG submission 132447) | Tropical peat soil microbial communities from peatlands in Department of Meta, Colombia - 0715_SJ02_MP02_20_MG | ecosystem: Environmental > Terrestrial > Soil > Wetlands > Peat | place...
AGGAGCGCGTCGCGGGCGTGGCGCTGGACTTCGGCGTCGCGGGTTTTCTGCACGGCGAGCTTCTTGCCGTCCTTCGCGGGCGCATAGTCGGAGTCGAGCGCCAACGCCCGGTCGAAGCTCGTCTGGGCGTCGGTGGGCCGTCCGGTGGCGAGGAGCGCGAGGCCCCGGCTCGTCCACGCCTGCTTGTTCGCCGGGTCGGCTTCGCTCGCGCGCTCGTAGAAGGCGAGCGACTCGTTCGGATGCTCCATTCGTTCGGCGACGAAACCGGCGCGCATCAGCACCTCGACGTTCGCAGGCTGGAGGGCGAGCGCGTGGGCGAAGGAGGAGGCGGCATCCGGCCACGCTTGTCGGGCGACCGCGAGCTCGCCCGCGCGCACCCAGAGCGCTACGCTCTTCGGGAGCGCCTTGACCGCGTCCCGGATCGCTTCGCTCGCGGTGTCCATCTGGCCGACGCCGCTGTACGCCTCGGCGAGGAGGAGGTAGAGCGACTCCTGGGGCGGGACCTGCGGGATCGCCGCCCGAAGGAACTCGACGGCCTCGGCATGCTTCCCTTCCTCGAGCATCGACCGGCCGATCCCGGCGAGCGCGACCGGCGACTTCGGGTCACGCTGGCGAACCTCCTCGTAGGCGCCGCGCGCCTCGGCGGGCCGTTCGAGGGCGCCGAGGATCTCCGCCCGGAGCAAGAGCGCACCTAGGCTCGCGGAAGACCCCGGCGGCACGGCCTTCATGCCGTCGTCCAGCACCTCGAGCGCGAGGTCGGGCCGGCCGGCGGTCAGACGGAGCCGCGCGCGCCGCGTCGCGATCTCGAGCTTCATCATCGGGTCGAGCGCCGCGGCCTTCTCGTACGCCTCGTTCGCCTCCTCGGTTTTGCCGAGTGTTGCCGCGAGGTCCCCCCGCTCCAGATGGAGTGTCGCGTCCTGCGCTTCGGGAGCGGTGGTGGCGAGGAGGCGCGCGAGCGTCTCGTACGCCTCCTTCGCCTCCTTCGCATCGCGATGGAGCCGGAACATCTCGAGGAGCGCGGGTCCGTTGTCCGGCTCGAGGAGGAGGATCGCCTTCAGCGAGTAGAGGACCTCGTTCGTCCGCCCGAGCGCGCGGAACGCGTCGGCCCGGGCCTTCCACGCTGCGAGGTCGTTCGGGTCCTCTTTGAGCAACGGGTCGACGATCTGGACCGCTTCGGGATACTGGCCGGCGAGGAACAGGGTCTCGGAGAGGGCGAGCCGGCCGTGCCGGCTCCTTGGGTCGACATCCAACCCTCGGCGATAGTAGGTGATGGCGTCGGCGTACGCGCCTTGGGCCCGGAGCGCCTCGGCGACCTCGAAATACGCGTGCGGGTCCCCGTGGGCGGCCTGGACGGCCTGCTGGAGCGCGGCGAGCGCTTCGCTGCGATGACCCGAGCGGAGGAGCAACTGGCCCTTCCTTCGGAGGAAGAGCGGGTTGTTCGCCTCGCGCCGCAGCAACACGTCGAGCAGCTGGAGCGCCCGGGCGTCCTGACCGACCTCGGCGAACACCTCGGCCGCGCCCCAGAGCAGGTCCGCATCCTCGAGCCCGCCCGCGATCGCGCGACCGTACGCCTCGATCGCTTCGGTGTACCGGCCGGTTTCGCGAAGGGCGTGGCCGAGCTCCTTGAGGATGTCGTGACGCAGGTGGTTCGTCTCCCGGGCGAGGAACGACTCGTACGCTCGAATCGCCCGGTCGGAGTCGTTCACGAGCCGGGATGCGCGGGCGATCCCTAGGTCGCTGATGTCGGCGACCTCCGCATCGGTGGACGCTCGCTCATACGACACAAGGGCCGTCCGGGCGGCCTGGTCCCGCTCCGCGGAGCCTTCGGGGCGGTCGTAGGCGAGGGAGAGGTAGAGGTTCCCTCGTTCGACGGCGACGTCGGTCCGGGTGGGGTCGAGCCGGAACAGCTCGTCGAGGACCGGGGCGAGCTGGGATGGGTCGTCGGTGCGGGCGACCACCTCCTTCTTCTCGAGGAGGTACGGAAGTTCCCCGGGGTGCGACTCTAGGAGCGCGTCGTAGGCCCGCGCCGCACCGGCCACGTCGCCCGTGGTCGCGAGCGTGCGGGCGAGCTCGAGCTGGGCTTCGAGGTCCGACGGCTCCTCGGCAAACACCGCCTCGGCGAACTCCCGGACCGCGTCGGAGTTCCGTTGCTCGCGAGCGAGCTCGAGCGCCTTGCGCAATTCCGAGAGGGCGTGCGGGTGGACTTTGAGCAGCCGACGGTACGCCTCGAGCGCTGCATCCGCATGGCCGTTCGCCAGCTCGAGTTCGGCGACGCCGCGCAGCGCCTCGAGGTTCTCGGGCTGGACCTCGAGGATCGCCCGACACGCGGAGAGCGCCGGATCGACCCGGTCGAGGCGGAGCGCGAGGTCCCTCAGGTCGAGGAGGTTCTGGAGGTTGCGCGGGTCGATCTGGACGATGCGCTCGCGGGCGACGAGGGCGAGGTCGGGAGACGACGGTTCGGAGAGACGGGCGAGCTCCATCAGGGCGTTCGCCTCGGGAGCCGAGGTTCCCTCGACGATCGCCTTCGCGATCGGGACCGCCTCCTCCGCCCGGCCCAGCTGGAAGAGGATGTGGGCTCGCAGGAGGGCGGTCCGCGCGTCGTCCGGACGGGCGGTGCGGACCTTCTCGAGCGGCACGAGCGCCTCCGAGAGGTTCCCGACCGCGACCAGGAGTTCCGCCCGCGCGAACTGAAGGTCGAGGTCGTCCGGGTTCGCCTTGAGCAACTCATCGCACGCCGTGAGCGCCGGTAACTCACCCCCGAGCGCCCGGGCCAGGGAGAGCTTCTTCCGCAGGGCCGCCGAGTTGCCCGGGGCGAGCTTGAGCGCCCGGTCGACGTACTGCATCGACGAAGCGTCGAGGTCCTGCGCCTTCAGGTAGGAGTCGACCGCGTCATCGGTACGACCGAGCAACCGCAGCGTATCGGCCCGCGTCGCCCAGAGCCCTTTGTCGTGGGGGTTCGCCTCGAGCGCCCGCTCGACGAGCGTGAGCACCTCGGGAAGGTTCTCGTTCTGAGCGAGCAGGATCAGCGCCTTGTCGTGGAGGAGCGAAGCGGCGCCGGGCGCGAGCTCGAGGCCGAGGTCCGCGGCCCGGAGGGCCAGCTCGGGTTGGGACGCCCGGTAAAATGCCATCGCGGCCTCGTGCAGCATCGGTGTGACCTCCGCCACATCCGGCAGCAGCGCCTCCCGGCGCTGTTCCGCGGAGGCGAGAAACACCTTGAGTGCGTTCGTGAACCGCGCCCGGTCCGGCTGTCCTTCGGCCTCCTGGGCGGCCCGGAACCGGGCCCGAACTTCCTCGATCGCCGATGCGGCCGTCCCGGAGTCGGCCGACTCGCCTTCCGGCATCCGGAGTCGTGGACGGCCATGACGTCATAAATACGTTCGGCCTCGAGAGGAACCGGACGCTCTCGTGTCGGCGGTTCCTACGGGGGGCGCGCCGGATAGGGTGTCGGGGACGATGCGCGGACCCGGGGAACGAAAGTCGATCTTCGACCCGGTCCACGGGACGATCCTGCTCGACGGACCCGCGCTCGCGCTCATCGGGACGGGCGAATTCCAGCGACTCTGGGGCATCCGTCAAACGGGGTTCGCCCACCTCGTGTTCCCGGGCGCCAACCACACCCGCCTCGAGCACTCGCTCGGAACCTTTTGGGTCGCCGGCCAGATGGCGGACCGGCTGGGGCTCGAGGGGAGGGCGCGGCGCCGGGTCACGGCCGCGGCGCTTCTGCACGACCTCGGGCACGGGCCGTTCTCCCACACGCTCGACGGACCGATGGCAGAGGTCCTGGGGATGAGCCACGAAGGGATCTCGCGAGCTCGTATCGAGGGCAGCGACCCCTACTGGCCCCCGGAGCATGCGGAGGTTCCCCGCGTTCTCGAGCGGCACGGACTTCGCCCGAGCGAAGTCGCCAACCTCGTCGACCCGGCGAGAGGGACGGCCTCGTCGCAGCTCGAACGTGCCATCCTCCACGGCGCGATCGACGCCGACCGTATCGATTACCTTCAGCGCGATGCCCACTACACCGGGGTGGGCCACGGGGCGGTCGACGCGGGTCGCCTCCTCGAGACGATCCGCGCCGACGACGGGCGCGTCGTCTTCGCGGAGAAGGGCCGGAGCGCGGTGGAAGGCTTTCTGGTCGGGCGGGCGCTGATGTATTCGACGGTCTACTACCACAAGACGGTCCGCGCGGCCGAGATGATGGCGCAGGCCGCAGTCGAGCGGCAGTCCGGCTTTCCCGAAGTGGCCCGGGAGCAATTCCGGGGCACGGACGCGGACCTATTGGTCCGGCTCCGCGACGGGGACGGCGTCAGCCGGGACCTCGCACGAGCCCTGCTCGCGCGACGGCTCTACAAGCGGGCGTTCGGATGGCGAACCGTCCGGGGTTCCGCGCGCGCCGGCTGGTCCCGGATGCTCCGCCACCCCGCCGAGCGCCGCTCGATGGAGGACGAGGTCGCGGGGTCGCTCCGGGCTCCTCCCGGCTCGGTGCTGGTCGACCTTGCCGGGCTCGAACCTCGCCGGGTGAAAGGGGACAGCTGGGCGACCGTGAGGGTCTTCCGCGACGGTCGGCCCGTCTCCCCATTTCGAGCCCCGGGTCCGTGGCAATCGCTCGCGGCCCGGGCGCCGGCCGAATGGGCGGTCAGCGTCTACGTGGCCCCCCGGATACGGTTAGCGGCGTCACGGTGGCTTGCGCGAGGACCCCGGCCGATCCCGTAGCGGACCGTTCGGGGTCGTCCGCTCAGCCGAGGACGATGCCCTGGTCGTTGATCACGAACGGCCGACGCTCGGGGTCGTGGGCGCAACCCCGCATGCGGACGATCTTGATCTGCCGGACCGACCGGTCCCCGACCCATTTGCGCGTGAGCAGGATCTCGCCGCGCGTCAGAACCTCCTCCGGAGTGAGGATGCCCGGGTCGCTCGGGGTCGCCGTGATGAGCGTCGTCACCTCGGCCTCGGAGAGGAACCGGAGGAGCGATTGGATCTCGGTGCGCTCCGCCTGGGGGTCGACCGACGACTTCACCGCGAAGCGTCGGATCGAGGTAATCGAGTCGACCACGACGCGGCGGAACGGCCGGTCGGCCATCTGCTGACGGAGCTTGAGCTGGATTCCCTGGATCGCGATGTCCTCGGCCTCGCTCGAGCGCTTCCCTTCCGGAGTCACGTCGCGCATCGCTTTGAGGTCGTTCATCGCGCGGATCTCCTGGATGGCCATGTTCCGTCGAATGCCGCGCAGCCCGGGATTGGCATCGAGCGTCTTCACACCCGAAAGGTCCCAGCCCATGGAACGGACGTTCTCGACGATCTCGCTCGGCGGCTCGTCGACCGCCACAAGCAGCACTTCCTCGCCGAGCCGAATCCCTTCGAGAAGGAAGGTGAGACCGAGGAGCGTCTTGCCGCTCCCCGTGCCCCCGGTCACAAGATACGGCCGCCCGGGCCGGAGCCCTCCGCCCAGCATCCGGTCGAGTCCCGGAATCCCCGTCGGTACCCTCGTGTCCACCCACTCGCCTTCGGTCATGGCTTAGCCCTCCGGGGGAGAGGGGGCGTCGGGGTCATCCGGGGTCTTCGACGGTTCCGGGGGTTCCATGAGAGCCCCGGGCGGAACCGGTTCCACCGTCGCCGAAACGACCGGAGGGGCCTTCCGCTTGCGCGGGGCGCGTCGGCGCACCTTCGTGGTTAAAGCGGCCGAAGGCTCAGCCGCGCTGACGGGAGCAGCGGGGAGCGTGGGGGGTGTCACGAGCTCGGGGGCTGGCACCGATTTCACCTCAGCCTCGTGGGACGCCGCGGGCTTCGCGTGACCGGCCGGGCGTTTGGCCCCGGGCGTGACGGCACCTCGGCGACGCTTCTTGGCCGCCGCGGTGGCGGTTGCTCGGCCGGGGGTTGGCGGCGCGGGGACATGTGCCTCGGGAACTCGGGCCGCGGCGTGAGCGGACACCGTCGATTTGGCCGGAACGGCCGGGGCGGCGAGCCACGCGGGCGTGGCCGTGCTCGGAAGTGGTGGCGGTCCGGCTTTCGCGGTCCGAGGCCGTGACGTAGGCTCCTGCGTGGGTCGACTCGGGCCGCGCCCGATTGGGGGGTGAGGCTTGGGAGGTGCGGGTAGTCGTCGCGCGACCCGGGCGGTAGGGAGCTGTTCGGGCCCGGGAGGTGGTGGGGGCGCCCCCGCCGGCGGGGGCCGGGGTATGAGAATCGGTTCCGCCGGAGGAGGCGGAGCACTTGGCACGGGGATTTCAGAGGTCCCCGCAACTGCCTCGGGAACGACTTCGGGGACGGACGTCGGCACGGGTGTCTCGACTACCGGAGGGGGCGAGGGAGCGGGAGCCGGCTTCTCGACCTTCGACGGCTCGGGTTCTACCGGCTGGGGGGTCTCGGCTGGCGACGGGGGCGCGACCAGCACCGGCGGGGTGACGACCTCGACGGGACGTGCAGGCGCGGGCTCACTTGGGGTGGCCTCCGGCTCGGGTGGAGCCACTGCGGGGGCAGGCGGGATAAGAGCCGCCTCGGGGGGCGCGACCGGAGCCGGCGCCGGCATCAACGGCGGTTGAGCTACGGCCGGCACCGGGAGCAACGAAAGGAGGGCACCGAGTTGCACTTGGAGCGCCGAGGCCGGCGGGAGGCTCGTCGGGGGCACTCCCGCGCGGACCGAATCCGCTCGAGCCAGCAGGCGCTGGAGGGACGCCTGAACGACCGGGTCGGTGGTACCCGCCGTGGCATACGCACGGCTCAGCTGGTCCACGAGCCCGATGACGAGCGACGACACGCGCGACAGGTGGGCCTGGGCTTGGTCCGGGCGCCCGTCGATCGTCGCGGCGAGGGCAGCGGCGATCTCGCTGCGCGCGGGACCGACATCAGCTCCGATCAGAATGAGGTCGCGGAGCTCGTCCATGAGGGGGGTCACGGGCGAGGCGACCGGGGCGGGTGGCGCCGTCGCGACCGTCACCGCTACCCGAGGCACGATCGGCTCGATGATCTGCCGCGTGTCGCGGGAGATCGTCATGTCGAGGTTGATGTCGATCCCCTGGGGACCGATGCGGTAGGGGTGCAGGCGCACATCGTGGGAACTGCCGCGGAACTTCTCGACACCGACCGCCCGGACGGTCTGGCCGTCGAGCTCCCAGCGGAACAGCCGGATCTCTCCACGGGCCAACATCCGTTCGGGGGTCTCCACGTCTTCAAGCGGCGCCTCCACCGTGATGAGCGTGGTGACCCGGAGGTCGGAGAGGAACCGCAGGAGCGACTGCGCGCCGCCGACCGGGTCGAATCCCTTCATGCAGAAGTACTGAAGGGCGGTGAGCGAGTCGATCACAAGCCGCGTGTACCCCTTGCGGATCACCTCGGTACGGAGCATCTGCTCGAGCGCGGTAATTGTCACCTCGACGCTCGCCAGCTCCGGGCTCTGCCGGATACGGGGCGGCACGTGAGCGAACGGGATGGCCGTCCGGACAGACGCGATGTCCTTGAACGGCGTCCGCTCGTACCGCATGATGTCGGGGATCGCGTCGAACACTTCGACCCGGTCGAGCGTGGGCTCGAGCCCCCGGTGGTTGGCACGGGCCTCGTTCGGGGGCTCCTCGAGCGTCACGAGCAGCACGCGCTCGTTACGCCGGACGCCCTCGCAGAGGAACTGGATTCCGAGGGTCGTCTTGCCGGTCCCCGAGGGTCCGACGATGAGGTACGGTCGGTGGGCGACCAGCCCTCCTTCGAGCATCGCGTCGAGCGACGGATTGCCCGTGGACACACGGGCTTCCGCCGGATGGGCGACCACGCCCTCCCCTGCCATCCCGGAACCCTCTTTCACCGCTCGCCCGGAGCGGACGTCGTAGCCATGGCTGGACGGGCTTCATCAACTTTCCCCGTAATCTAAGATACGCTCACGTACGGCCGTAAGAGATATCTTCCGTCGGTTTCCCTCGCCGGCAATGACGTCGAACGCCTCGGAAGGGGCGGCCCGAATGCGGGCGCTCGCCGCGGCCTTGCCGGACGCCCTCGTCGCGGGATATCGCGCGGGCATCGAGCTCGCCCGGCCCCTCCCGGCCGATGACCTGCGGGTCGTGGCGGTCGGCATGGGCGGTTCGGGTATCGCGTTCGACCTCGCTCGCGGGCTGGTGGAGGCGGAGAGCCGGGCGTCGCTGTCGACGGTTCGGTCCCCCGAGCTTCCTCGATCGGTCGACGGGCGCACGGAGGTTTTCGTGGCGAGCTACTCCGGCAACACCTGGGAGAGCTTGGCCGCGTACGACGCGGCGGGACGGGCCGGTGCCCACCGCACGGTCGTCACGTCCGGCGGCGCGCTCCTCGAGCGGGCCGAGCGGGACGGCGTCCCGATTTTGACCTTGCCGCCCGGTCTGCCCCCGCGCTCGGCGGTCGGCCAGATGCTTGGCGGTGTGCTCGGGCTCCTCGACCCCTCGTTCCCCGAGTCTCTCGAGACCCGAGTCGCGGGCGCCGCGGAGGCGACGCGCGAGCGGATCCGAGAATATGCGCGCGCCCGTGGTCCCGCCGCCGCGCTCGCGAAGAAGGTGGGGACGGGCCTTCCGTTCGTTTACGCGGAGCAGTCGTTCGTCGCGCTCGCCCGACGATGGAAGACGCAGGTCGAAGAGAACGCGAAGCGCCCCGCGGTGTTCGACGAAGTGCCGGAGTTGTTCCACAACGCCATCGTGGGCTGGGACGCGCTCTCCCGCCGCGACGCTCCGAAATACATCGCGTTGCTGCTCGAATGGTCGGGGGAATCGCCTGCCGTGCGCCTGAGCTTCCAATACCTGGCTCGGCTCCTCCGGTCGAAAGGAGTGGCCGTGGCCCGGGTCGCTCTCGGCGCCGAGGACCGGCTGGAGGCCCTGGTGAGCGGCATCGCCCTGGGCGACCATGTGAGCTTGTACCTAGCGGACCTGGGGAAGGTGGACCCGTACCCCGTCGACGCCATCACGCGCCTCAAATCGGCCGTCGGGAACCCGACCGGCACCCGGCCATCGTGAACCGGCGCTCACCTTTCACCGGGGCGGACCTCGAGTCTCGGGAAAGGCTCAAGTGACGGCAGGTCTGCGGACCGTCCGGGTGCTGAGGTAGCCTAGCTTGGCCAAGGCGCCAGATTCGAGATCTGGTGATGCGTTTGCATCGCGGGAGTTCAAAGGACGCCCGGGGAATCTCCCCGGCGACGGAAATTCTCCCCCTCAGCGCCTCTCCCTCTCCGGTTGGGGTGCAGGTCGAGGTCGTGCGCTCGGGCCGTTCACGTCGGAGCCACTACGAAGTGCCAGTGGGCACGCTCGTCCGCGCGGTCGTGCGGCGGGCCGGGGAATCGCCCGAAGGTTGCGCGGTTTTGGAGGGAGAAACGCCGCTCCCCCTCGACACCCCCATCGACCGACCGATGCGGCTCACGGTCGTCCCCACGTTTTCGGGTGGCTGACGGTGAGCGGAGCGTTCGTCCTTCGAAAGCAAGGAGCTGACGAAAGGGATTAAGGGCGCGCGCTCCGTCTCTCCAGAGGAAAAGGAACCTACTGTGCCGGCCAGCTGTCCGATCTGCGAGCAGCCGATCGCTTCCACCGCGCTCCACTGCTCGGTCTGCGGCTTCCCGACGGGACTCGCGATCGAAGGTCTCCGTTCGAGCGAGACGGGGGACACTCCTCCGACCGCCCCAGCGAACGAGCCGGCGGCCGCCACCCCGAAACCGACACCGGAGACGAGGGTCCTCACCCCCGAAGAGGACCTCAATGCCGCGATCAGTCGGGACCTCCGGTCCAAGATGGAGCTCGTGTCCGACCTCGGCCGCGGAGCGCCCGACCTGACGAACGAGCTATGCCAGGCGGCGCTCAGCGAGGCCGACGGCCGCGTCGCGGAGGCGCTCGCCATCCTGAGGACCGCCCAAGCTCGGCTCGAGACCGAGACGGACGAGCTGCTGCACCGGCGGCTCGGCGAGCTCGGCGAACGGCGCGAGGCGCTCGAGCGTACCGGGGCTCGCATCGCGATCGGCGAAGACCTCCGCTCGGCCCACGAGGCAGCCGAAGCGGGGGAACGCGAGGACGCGGTCCGCCGGGTGATCAGCACCGAACGCCGGCTCGCGCAGTTCGAGTCCGATTGGCGGGGTCTCCAGGGCTTGCTCGCCGAGGTCGAGGGATTGCGCAGCGAGGCCGCCGACCTAGGCATCCCGCTCGGCGAGATCTCGAGCGAGATCGAGGAGATCCGCGAAAAGCTAAGGGCCCCGAACCTCACCGAAGAGGTGTTGGACGCGCTCGGTCAGGATGCCGCCCAGACGCTGATGCTGCTCCACGAAGCCGTACCGAGCGCGCTCCACGAGGAACTCGAGCGCGCGGAGAAGGCGATCGACCGATACCCCGAAGACCACGTCCCGAGCGCGGTGGCCAAGCGACTCCACCTCGAGGCGACGCGGCATCTCAAGAAGGGGCGGCTCGCCGAGGCGGTGCGGAGCGTGCAGGAGCTGCGCAAGGAGCTCGCCGAGCTCGAGGTCGCGGCGGCGGCTTCGCCGGCCGCCACCCCCGCTCCGCCGCGGGTCGTCACCGAAACCGAGGATGAGATGCTCGACCGGCTACTGAAGAAGGCCTGGTCGCTCGCGGCGCGCATCCGGACCTTGCCGCCCGACAGCGAGGTCGCCCACGACGCGGCGGTTCAGATCCGCGAAGCGACCGAGTTCCTCCGGTCCCGCATGCTGAAAGAGGCCGACCTTACGCTGACCCGACTCATGCGCATGCTCTCGACGGAGAGCTCGGGGGGCTGATCGACCGATGGTACCCGAACCGGTCACCCCCGCCACTCTCCGCCCCCGGCTCGATTCGGTGCTGCAACGCGGCCGGGCGCTGGAAGCCGAAGGGCTGCCGTTCCCGACCGACAACGTGGCCGAGACGTTCCGCCAGGCGGTGGAGGAGGGCGAGCTCCAGGCCGCCTCGGACGTGTTGAAACGTGCGGAAGCGCTCCTTCAGCGCGCGGGGGCCGACTGGACGTGGGTGAAGGAGCTCCTGCGTCGCGCCGACGAGCTTCGCGCGATCGCGGGCGCGATCGGCGTCGACCTCGACATCCTCGACAACCGTGTCGGGAACCCTCGCAAGCGGCTGATGGCCGAGCCGCTCAGTTCCGGCTCGCTCGAGAAAGCCGCAGCGAGCGCTTCGCTCGCCCTCGCCGTCCTCAACGACGCGGTACCGAAGTTCTGCGTGCAGGAAGCGCAGGCCCTCGGCGTCTCGATCCGCAGGGCCCGCGACCGGGGCGAGGATGTCACCGAGGCGGTCCGCTCGTTCTCCCGCCTGCTGCAATCGATTCAGGACCAGAACCTCGCGACCTGTGCTCAGCGACTCGTCGAGACGCGCCGCACGGTGGCCCGTATCCCCCGGGCACCGGCGTTGCCTCCCCTATCGCCCCGGGAGGAGGAGGAGATTCTGCTCGAGGCACGCAACTTGGCGCGCCGCCTCCAGCGCATCAAGGGCAAAGCCCGCGACGCTTCGAGCGCCGCCCGCCTGATGGCGCAGGTCCGCGCCGCGATCAGCGAGGACCGGCGGGGATACGGCACGCCCGAGGAGGAGATCGAACAGCTCTGGGCCGAGGTCGACAACCTCACCCGCGAGCGCAACCGCGCGGCGGCCGCCGCGGCGGCGGCTGCGGCCAACCCCGCGCCGAGCCCTCCCGCGAGGGTCACGATCGGCGAACCAGCCGCGCCGATCCGACGGCTCACGGCCCCCCGGACCGAAGCACCGCCCCCGGTCGAGTCCCCCCCGTCCGAGGAGGCCGAGGAAGAGGAGGGCGAGGAGGGCCACCCGCGAACGGTCCGACCCTCGTTCTACTCGCCCTACGTTCCTCCCGAGGAGCGGGACGAGGAGAGCAGCGATTCGGACCAGTATCCCTCGGGAGCACGGAGCCGGAACCGGCCCCGCCCTCGGCCGTAATCTTCATATACGTATCGCAAGTGGTTTATACCACTTGTCGCGCGCGAACGTTCGGCCGGGGAGTCGCGACGTGGGGACGGTGCTGGCGATCACACCCGCCGGTCATCTCACGGTGCGAGCGACGGGTCCTGAGGTGGTCCCCGAGGGTACCCTCGTCGCGGACGCCGCCGGGACCGTGCGCGGCCAGGTCGTCCGGGTCTTCGGGCCGGTCGCTCGTCCGTACCTTTCGGTGCGGCCCCGACGGACGCCGAGCCCGAGCGAAGGGGCGGCCCTCCTGGGGCGCAGCCTGGTCCGAGAGTAGGAGGCCGGAGGAGCGATGCAGAACGGAGAGTCGAGCCCGAACGCGGAAAAGCCCGCGGAACGACCCGAGGACGTTGTAGTGCCGACCCGCTGCACCAGCTGCGGTTCGACGCACCTCACCCGGGACTACGAGCGGGGGGAGCTCGTCTGCGACGAGTGCGGCCTCGTGCTCGAGGAGTCGATGATCGACCAGGGACCCGACTGGCGTGCCTTCGACGCCGAGCAGGGCGAGAAGCGCGCCCGTACGGGGGCGCCGACCACGCTCACGATCCACGACAAGGGCCTTTCGACCGAGATCGGCTGGAAGAACCGGGACCCGTACGGAAAATCGATCCCGACCCGCAACCGCGCGCAGCTCTACCGGCTGCGCAAGTGGCAGCGACGCATCCGAGTGTCGAACGCCACGGAACGGAACCTTGCCTTCGCGCTCGCCGAGCTCGACCGGATCGCCTCGGGGATGGCGCTCCCGCGCAACGTGCGCGAGACCGCCGCGATGATTTACCGCAAGGCGGTCAATCGCAATCTGATTCGCGGGCGGTCCATCGAGGGCGTGGTCGCGGCATCGCTCTACGGGAGCTGCCGACAGTGCAACGTTCCTCGGACGCTCGACGAGATCGCCTCCAAGTCGCGAATCGGTCGCAAGGAGATCGGTCGAACGTACCGCTTCATGACACGCGAGCTCCACCTCAAACTGATGCCGACGAAACCGCAGGACTACATCCAGCGGTTCTGCTCGGAGCTCAAGCTGAAAGGGGAGATCCAGACCCGCGCGAACGAGATCCTGAAGGCGGCGACCGAGCGCGAGCTGACGAGTGGGCGAGGCCCGACCGGCGTCGCGGCGGCCGCGATCTACATCTCGAGCGTCCAGTGCGGGGAGCGCCGGACCCAGCGCGAGGTCGCCGAGGTGGCCGGTGTGACCGAGGTCACGATCCGGAACCGCTACAAGGAACTCCGAGAAGCTCAACCTACGGGTCATGCTCTAGCCGAACGACCGAGGAGCTCGGCGATCGGACCCACAGCGGTAAATCCTCGACCCGGGTTCGGCGGCGGCGAGGAGGGTTCTTGGAGGACCTCATCCGCGTCGCGCTCAACGCCGCGAGCGTCTCGGGAGTTCGCCAGGTCGACGCGCGCGTCGTCGCCCCCGACCGGTTCGTGCAGCTCGCCGTTCGGGACGGGGCCGCGAGCGCCCTGACGGACGCGCGCACCGACGCGATCGGCGTTCGCGTGCGCACGAACGACGCGTGGGGGTTCGCCACCACCTCCGACCTCCGCCCCCAGCCGATCCGAGAGGTCGCTCAGCTCGCTGTCCGTCTCGCGCGAGCCGCGGGACGTCACGCCCAACACTCGCTCCGCGTGACGGACGAATCGGCTCCCCGGGGCGGCCGGTACGCGACGCGCGTCGCCAAGGACCCGTTTTCGATCCCGCCGGAATCGATCCTCGAGCTCCTCACGGCCGCCGAGAAAAGCCTCCACGTCGACCGGACGGTGAAGAGCGGAATCGCCACCTTCTCCGCCTGGGAGGAGAACAAGTGGTACGGCTCCTCCGACGGCGCGTCGTTTAGCTCGCGAATCATTCACGTGGGTGCGGGCGTCACGGCGACCGCAGTGCGCGGCGCGAACGTGCAGCGCCGCAGCTATCCGGCGTCCCACGGAGGGGATTTTTCCCAGGCCGGCTACGGGTTCGTCGAAAACCTCGACCTCGTCGCCCACGCGAGCGAGCTCGGCCGCGAAGCGGTCCAGCTCCTCGACGCTCCCGCCTGTCCGACTGGAACCACCACCGTGGTCCTCGGCTCGGAGCAGCTCGCCCTGCAGGTGCACGAGAGCGTCGGTCACGCCACCGAGCTCGACCGGATCTTCGGTTCCGAGGCCGCGTTCGCCGGGACGAGCTGGGTCACGCCGGGGATGATCGGAACGTTGCGGTTCGGCAGCGACCTCATGAACGTGGTCGCGGACGCGACCGAGCCGGGGGGGCTCGGGACGTTCGGGTGGGACGATGAGGGCGTCCCGGCCCAGCGCACGCCGATCGTCCGCGAGGGCATCCTCGTCGGAACCCTCTCGTCCCGGGAGTCGGCAGCGGAACTGGGGCTCGCTCATTCGGGCGGCACCGCCCGCGCGTCGGGAGGGGACCGCGCGCCGCTCGTGCGGATGACGAACATCAATCTCGAGCCGGGCGACCTCTCGCTCGACGAGCTGCTCGAAGGCGTGAACGAGGGGGTCTTCCTCGAGACGAACCGCTCATGGTCGATCGACGACCGACGGCTCAACTTCCAGTTCGGCACGGAGGTCGGGCGACGGATCGTGCAGGGGGAGCTCGGTGAGTTGGTCCGTAACCCGATCTATTCCGGGATGGCCCCGGAGTTCTGGTCGTCCATGGACGCGGTCGCGAACGCGAGCACTCGCCACCTATGGGGCCTTCCGAACTGCGGAAAAGGCCAGCCGGGTCAGGTCGCTCGCGTCGGCCACGCGGCACCGGTGGCTCGGTTCCGCCGCGTCGCGGTCCGGGGGGGATGAACGTGCCTTCGGCCCGACGACGGCACTCCGAGGGCGAACCGCTCGCCGTGCTGCGGGCGCTTCCGCCGGGGTCGACGGGCGATCTGAGAATCATACGGTCGGCCTCCACGACCATCCGATTCGCGAACAGTCGGGTACGCCAGCCGCATCTCGAGCGGTCCACCCAGGTCTCGCTGCGGCTCGCCGACGGCCGTCGCCTCGCGACGGCGACGGGCTCGGACGCTTCCCCCGAGGGCCTGCGGCGGCTCGTCGCCTCCGCGAGCGTGCTCGCGCGCGTCGCGCCCGTCGAACGGAAGTTTCCCGGGTTTCGCTCTCCGAGCGGTCGGGGCCCGAGCGGCCTCGCGTTCTCGAAGCGCACGGCGGAGCTGCCGCCCGAGGATGCGACGGAGTTGGCCGAAGAGATCCTCGGTGCCGCGGCCGCCGAGGCGCCCGGGGCCCGCATCGCCGGAGTGGTCCACGTCGGTCACGAGTCGCTGAGGGTGGTCAACTCCTCCGGCCTCGACCGGTCCACGAACCGGTCCGTGGCGTTCGCGAATGTCCTCGTGGAACGCCCCGACCAAGACCCTCCCGTGTCAGGCTGGTCGGAGGCGGCGCACTGGGACGCGGCGAAGCTCGCCCCCGCGAAGCTGGGATGCGAGGCCGCGGAGCGCATGGCCCGCACGCCGCCCGAGACGGTCCCGGCGGGCTCGTACCCCGTCGTGCTACGGGGCCCGGCGGTCGGGCTCCTGCTCCTATTTCTCGGGAACCTTGGGTTCGCCGCGAACGGCGAGGTCGAAGGGTGGAGTTGCCTTCGGCGACGCCGGGGCAAGAGGGTCGCTCCCGCATCGGTGACGCTGGTCGATGACCCGCGCTCGCGCGACACGCTGCCCCGTTCGATCGATTACGAGGGAACCTGGACACGGGCCACCCCGCTCATCACGGAGGGGATCGCCCGCCCGGTCGTGACAGACCTCCTCACCTCCGGACGCCTCGGCCGACCGCTCACCGGCCACGCCCTCCCCCCCGAGGCGCCGTGGGGCGACTACGGCCCGATGCCGACCAACATGCTGCTCGCCCCCGGGGACGCTAGCGAGGAGGAGCTGGTGCGCGAGACCCGGCGAGGACTCTTGGTCACGCGCTTCCACTACGTCCGGGTCGTCGACCCGGGCCGCGGCATCATCACGGGGATGACCCGGGACGGGACCTACGCGATCGAGAACGGTGCGGTCGCTCGCCCCGCGCGCAACCTCCGCTTCACCGAAAGCATCCTGACCGCGCTCGAAGGGGTGCGGCTGCTCGCGAAGGAACGACGCATCTACTCCGAAGGCGGGGAGAGCGTCACCGCCCCGGCGGCCGCGCTCGGCTCGTTCCGCTTCACCTCCGCCACCCTCTTCTAATCTCGACCGCTCGCCTGGTGCGTGACGCGCACGCTGCCCGTAGCGGTGCTCGTATCCGGCGAAGGGACCACGCTCGAGGGGCTGGCCGAGCTGGCCGCCGGCGGCCACCTTCCAATCCGGATCTGCCTCGTGGTTTCGGACCGGCCCAACATCCCCGCGATCGAGCGGGCCCGTCGACGCGGCTTCCCCACGGTCGTCCTTCCGACGCGGGGAACGGACCCGGCCGCGTGGTCGGACCGTCTCACGAAGGAGCTCACCGACAAGGGCGTCGAGCTCGTCGTGCTCGCCGGCTTTCTGTCGATCCTGCCGGTGCCGTGGGTGGAGCGCTGGAAAGGACGGGCGATCAACATCCACCCCGCGCTCTTGCCGCGCCACGGCGGCCGCGGAATGTACGGGATGCGCGTGCACCGAGCGGTGCTCGAGGCCGGGGAGACGGAGAGCGGGGCCACCGTCCACGTCGTGACGAACGACGTCGACGGCGGACCGCGGGTCGCCCAGGAGAAGGTGCCCGTCCTCCCCGGCGACACCCCCGAGGCACTCCGGGCTCGGCTTCACCCCGTGGAGGTGGGCCTCCTCGCCGCGACGATCCGTCGGTTCGCGGACGGCGAGCTGCCGCTCCCGTACACGGGCCCGCCGCGCCCGGCCCCCGGACCGACCTAGGAGTGCACCGACGCCCGGACTCGGGTCCGGGTCCGACCGTGGGCGACGGCCGGCGGCATGAGTTCCGAGAGCGGCGTCGGTCGGGCCGGAAGCTCGATCAGGAGCCGGTGCCGGGTCGTCTTCGGCGGGAACGGCCGACCCTCGAGGCCGCGGCGCACGACCTCGCTCTTCGGAATCGGCGGGCCGGGGTGCCAGCGCCCGAGATGGACGATATCGCTCTCGTAATCGAGCACCCACGCCGCCACGCGCTCCGCTCCGAGCCGCCGCAGCGATTCGACCCGGTGATGCCCGTTCAGGATCACGAGGGAGCCGCGGGCGACCCAGATGGGGTCGGAGAGTACCCCAGAGTGCCGGATGTTCATCATCAGGTCGTGGAGGTTCACCTCTTCGATCCGTTCGTGGCTCTTGAGGGCGGCGATCGGCAAGAGGGCAAACTCCGCCCCGCGGGTCATGCTGCTGCCGCCCCCTGGGCCTCCGCAATCGCCCGCCGGACGTAGACCCCGACCATGCGGCGACGATAGTCCGGGAGGAGGAAAGTGTTATGCACCGGACGCACCGCGCGGGTCACTGCTTCCGCGAGCGCGCGGAGGCGGTCCTCCGAGAGCGTTTCACCGACCAGCGGAGCCGTGAGCTCGTCGAACCGTCGGGGATAGGTCTCGACGCCCCCGAGCGCGAGCGCGAGCGACCGGACGCGGGAATCGTCCCACGATCCGGCGACGGCGACGCCGAGTTCCGGGAAATCGTAGGATGGACGCACGCGGAGCTTCCGGTATCGTCCCCGGAGGGAGCGGCTTTCCGACGGAAGGTGAAGCGCCACGAGCAGCTCGCCCGGGCGCATCGTCAACCGGTGGATCCCGTCGCCGTGGGCGTCGTAGAGCTCCGATAGCGGGAGGCGCCGCCGGCCCCCGGGACTCGCGAGCTCCACCTCCGCGCCCAGCACGAGGAACGCCGGGGCGAGGTCCCCCGAGAACGTCGCGTAGCAGCGCTCCTTCTGGGGGACGACGTGGCATCGGTCGCCGTCCGCCTTCAGGCAGAAGCCGAGGCTCGCCCGCCAGAAGTAGCTCTGGTTGAAGAAGAAACATCGAGTCTCCACGAGGAGATTGCCGCCGACCGTACCGCTCTCGCGGACGAGCGGCGTGGCGACCTCGCGCAGTGCGTCGCCCACCGCAGGGTAGGCTCGTCCGAATCCGGTGTCCCGCTCGAGATCGCCGAGCCGCACCATCGCGCCGACCCGGTTGAGCGAGTGGTCCCTGAGTTCGCCGACAGCATCGAGGGCGATCAGATGCGGTCGCAGGTTAAGGTGCATCTTGTAGTTCGGCAACAGGTCGGTCCCACCGGCGAGGTAGTCGCACTGGCCCGGCCAGCGCGAGGCGAGCTCCACGGCCTCCTCGACCGTGCGGGGACGATGAAGCTCGAACGGGTCGAGGTGCATGGGACCTACCTGCCTTTCCAGGGACGCCCCTCGGCGCGGCGCTGGTCGACGCCTTTCACGACCTTGTCCGGCGTGATCGGGAGGTCGGTGAAACGAACCCCGACCGCGTCGTAGAGCGCGTTCCCCACCGCGGGGAGCGTCGCGATGAGCGGTCCCTCGCCGGCTTCCTTCGCCCCGAACGGGCCTTCCGGGTCGTCCTCGCCCACGAGCAGGATCTCGACGTCGGGCATCTGCTGGGGCATCGGGATCTTGTACTCGAGAAGCGACGGATTGAACAATCGGGTCCCTCGATAGTTCATTGACTCGCCCATCACCTGGCCGAGGCCCATGTGGATCGAGCCCTCGATCTGACCCTCCACGGCGAGCCGGTTGAGGGGCCGGCCGCAGTCGAATGCCGCCCAGATCTTCCGGACCCGGTACTCGCCCGTCTCGTCGTCGACGTCCACCTCGGCGACGTACGCCGCGAACGAGTACGCCGGCGCGGTGCCGGCCCGGGCGCCCTTGAACGTGCCGCCGATCGCCGGCGACTGGTACGACCCGGTGGCACTGAGGGCCCCGGAGGACTCCATGGCCCGGTGGAGCGACTCGAGGAAAGTGACCCCGTGCTCGGGGTGCTCGCGCTCCTGGATACGCTCGTGCACCACCTCGAGCGTTTCCGCCGGACGCTCGAGCAACGCCGCCGCAGCGGCGACGAGCTTCGTGCGGAGCTCCTCCGCGGCCAATCGCGCCGCGTTCCCCATCATGAACGTGACGCGGCTGGAGTACGACCCGAGGTCGACCGGGCTCACGTCGGAGTCGACGCGTTGGACGTGCACGCGGTCGAGGTCGATGCCGAGTACCTCCGCCACGATCGCCGCGAGCAACGTGTTCGACCCTTGGCCGATGTCGGCCTGCATCGAGTGGACCGCGACCCCGCCGTCCATGTCGACCTTGAGGTGGACCGTCGACTGCGGCATCTTCGGGGTGAAGTGGATCGGGCTGTTCGAGCCGGAGATGTAGAAGCCGCAGCCGAGACCGACGCCCCGCCCGTACGGGAGCCGACGGAACTTGTCGTCCCAGCCGCTCTTCTCCCGAGTCGCGGCGAGACACTGGAGGAAGGAGGTCGAGGTGATCCGGAACTCGTTCACGGTCTTCGAGTTGGGCGGCAAAGCGTTCCGGCGCCGGAGCTCGAACGGGTCGAGACCCGAGCGCTCCGCCAGCATGTCGAGCGCCACCTCCACCGAGTAACGGATGTTCGTCCCCCCGTGCGCGCGCATCGCGCCGGAAGGTGGCTTCGTCGTATAGACCCGCCGACCCCGATAGCGGAAGTTCGGGACCCGATACGGGCCCATCGCGAGGACACCGTTGTAGTACGTCGTCACCGTGCCGAACGAACTCCACGCGCCTCCGTCGATCAGCGCATCGATATCGTAGGCCAGGATCTGTCCCGAGGCGTCGAGCGCGATCCGGACGTCGTTCTGGGTCGGATGGCGTCCGTGGTTCGTATAGAAAACGTCCTCGCGGTCGAACAGGATCTTGACCGGTCGCCCCGTCTCGATCGAGAGCGCGGCACAGACGATCTCGTGCGGGAGCGGGTCGGACTTTCCCCCGAAGCCGCCGCCGACCTCGGGCTTGATCACGCGGATACGGTGCATCGGGAGGCCGAGCACCTCCGAGAGTGCCCGGTGGAGGTAGTGCGGCACTTGCGTCGCGCTCCACACGGTGAGGCGACCGTCCGGCGTCGCCTCGGCGATCGTGGCCATCGGCTCGGTGAACGCATGGGTCACCCCGGCAAAGTTGGCCCGGACCCGGACAGAGTGCGCCGCCTGAGCGAACGCGGCGTCCACGTTCCCGAAATGCTGAACAACCTCCTTCTGGATGTTCGAGCCGAGCAGACCCCGCGCGTGAATCGGCTCGCTCACCGGAGTGACGCCCATCCGCGGGTCGGCGTACTCGGGAAGAGGCTCGACGTCGACCCGGATCAGCCCGAGCGCCCGCTCCGCGGTGCGTTCGTCCGTGGCCGCCACCGCGGCGATGATGTCCCCGATATAGCGGGCCTTGCCGACCGCGATCGCCGTCTCGTCGTGGGTGATCGGAAGGACTCCGAATGGCGTGGGATACCTATCGCCGGTGAGGACCGCGAACACGCCGGGTAGAGCCCGCGCGGCGCTCGTGTCGATCGACTTCAAACGGGCGTGCGGCCACGGGCTTCGGAGGAGACGGCCGACGAGCATCCCGGGTCGTTGGATGTCGTCCGTGTACTCCGCCCGTCCCGTCACCTTGAGCGGGCCCTCGACGTACGGGATTCGGCCTCCGAGGAGCCGGTACGGCCGCGGTGGGGCCGAGGCCATTACGGCGCCTCCCGAGCGGCCATCGCAATCGCGTCCACGATCTTCCGGTAGCCGGTGCATCGACACAGATTGCCCGAGATCGCCCGTTCAATCTCATCGCGCGGAGGATGCGGGTGGTCGCGCAAGAGCGCCGTCGCCGTCACGATGAATCCGGGGGTGCAGAAGCCGCACTGGGTCGCCCCGAGCTCGACGAACGCGCGTTGCACCGGCGTGAGGCCGCTCGGAGGGGAGATCCCCTCGATGGTCGTCACCTCGCGACCCTCGACAAGCCGCGCGAGAGTGAGGCAGCTCAGCGTGGGCCGCCCGTCGAGAAGGACCGTGCAACATCCGCAGGTTCCGAGGTCGCAGCCGCGCTTCGTTCCCGTGAGGTTGAGGTCCTCGCGCAGGAGGTCGAGGAGGATCCGGGCGTCCTCGCAGCCGACCTCGGCGGGATGCCCGTTGAGGCGGCACCTAAGGGGCTCGGGGAACGGCATCGGTGTCGGGAGTCACCTGGGAGAGCTGACGCGAGGAGCTACCTAAGGTCGCTGGGTGGAGTTCCCGGACGATCTCCGCGACGATGCTCACGGCGATTTCCGAAGGCGACTCGGCACCGATCGGCAGGCCGACGGGCGACCGGACGCGGGCCAGAGCTTCGCGCGAAACGCCCCGCTCGCGTAGCTTCGCAAACAGGTGCTCGCGCTTCGACGCGCTCGCGATCAGTCCGATCGTGTTGGGGAACCGTTCGACCGCGATCGCGAGCACTTCAAGATCCTTCATCGCGTCGTAGCCGAGGAGGTAGAGGTGCGTGAACGACGTCGGTTCGAACACGTCGAAAAGGCGCTCCGGCGCGACGACCTCGCGGCGTTCCGCGGTCGGGAATCGCTCCACCGCAACCCATTCGGGTCGGTCGTCCGCGACACTGTAGTCGTATTCCAGGGTCGGTAGGAGCTGCGCGAGCGCCTGGGCCACGTGGCCACCCCCCCAGAGCAGAAGGTTCGGCCGCGCGCCGACGAACTCGATCGCGATCTCCACCGAGCCTCCGCAAAGACTGGGTAGACCCCCGGGTTTCCAAGCCTGAAGGTCGAAGTGGTGAAGGTCTCCCTCCCGACGCTCGAACGCCGTGCGGGCGCGCGACTTCACCTCCTCCTCGAGCTGGGCGCCCCCGATCGTTCCGACCGTCGAACCGTCCGCGCGAACGATCATGCTCGAGCCGACCTTGCCCGGGACGGAACCCACGGCTCGGACCACGGTCGCACGAACGAACGCCTCGTGCATCTCGAAGAGGCGCAGCGCTTCACGCGTCAGCCGTCGGTCCATCAGAGCACCTGCGACCGCGACGCCCACTCCTCGAGCGCGGTTCGGTACTCCTCGGGCGTGTCGACGTTCGTGACCACGCCGGGGTCGTTGACGGCGATCCGGCGAACCTGAACGCCGAACTCGGGAAGCAACGACCGTAGGGGGGCGTCGCTGCGAAGGTCGAGAATGTCGCCTCGCACGCTCGAACGCCAGTAGACGGGGTGGCCCCCGTGACCCTCATGGGTGGGAATGAACCAGACGGCGAGCGCGTCGGTCGAGGGCGCGGCAAGCAGCGCATCGATCGTGGACTCGAGCACGAACGGGTGGTCGACCGGCCAGAATAAGACGTCCCGGTCGGTCGGGATCGCTTCGAGCCCGGAATGGATGGACGCCGTACGCCCTTCGTACCAGAGCTCGGAGTCGACGAGCGTGACCCCTGTCTCCCGAAGCTCATGCGCAATCGGGCCCCGATGGGGTCCCACCACGACCACGACCGGGTCGAGCCCCCGGTCCAGGCAGATTTCCGCGAGACGTCGGACGGCCGGACGGTCGCCGACCGGCATCAGCGCCTTCGGTGTCCCGCCGAACCGGTTCGATTCCCCTCCACTTAGTAGTAGGGCGGCGGTCGCCATCGAACGGACGGTGGGCCTCCTCGAAGGGACCCACGTCGGCCAAGATAGTTAAGTCCACCCACGCCGGCGGCCGGCTCGCCTCCGGCGAAACGATTTCTCGCCTGCGACTTTAAATACGCGGGCACGGTGGGCGCGCCGCCTCATGACTCATCCGAACGACGTACCTCCGTCCGCGCTGCTCCCGAAGCTCGCGACGGAGCTCCGCGCTCGCAAGGCGGTGAGCCCGCCGCCCTGGGCGACCTTCGCGAAGACCGGTGTGCACAAGCAGCGCGCTCCGACGCAGGTGGACTGGTGGTATCTCCGCAGCGCGTCGGTGCTGCGGAAGATCTACCTTCAGGGATACGTCGGCATCGAACGTCTGAGCGCGGAGTACGGCGGGAAACGCGACCGCGGCAGCGCGCCCTATCATGCCCGCACCGGCTCGAGGTCCGTCCTACGCGAGATCGTCCACCAGCTCGAAAAGGCCGGCCTCGTCCAACCGTACAAGACCAAGGGCCGCCGCGTCAGCCCCGAGGGGCAGAAGCTACTTGACGGGCTCTCCCGGGAGATCCTGAAGGCGATGGCCTCCGAGCGACCCGAACTCGCCAAGTACCTCTAGTGGTTTTTCCGAGGGGAGGGTTCGGAACGATGGCGTACGGGGACGATGCCGAGCTCGCGGAGCTCCGGCGGCGGCGCCTCCAGCAGCTCCAGGAGATGCAGAGCTCGGAGGTGGCGAACGCTCAGGCCTTCGCCGCTCAGGAGGCCGAGATGGCCCGTCGCGAACAGGAGCGCACCGAAGTCCTGCGCCGGATCCTGACCCCCGAAGCGCGAGAGCGACTCGCCCGGATCCGCCTCGCAAAGCCCGAGGTCGCCTCCGCCGTCGAGCAGCAGCTGATCGCGCTCGCCGCGAGCGGGCGGATTCAGCGCGCGATCGACGACGTCACCCTGAGGGCGCTGCTCGAGCGGATCGCCCCCGAGAAGCGGGAGATCCGCATCACGCGGCGGTGAGCGGAGGAATCGATGGCGAACCGTAGAAAGAGCCTCGCCCGCAAGACCCGACTGTTCCGCGTCGTGAAGGGGAACCGGCGCGTGCCCGCCTGGGTGATGCAGCGGACGAACCGCCGCTTCACGCGCCACCCGAAGCGGCACGTCTGGAAACGGGGCCACTTGCACAAGTGACCGTTCACGAAAGAGGAGTAACCGAGGTACCGTGCGATGCCCGCGAAACCGTCCTCCCGGCACACCGAAGAACTCGAGCGCGAGTACGTGATCCCCCTGCGGCCCAGCCAGCACCAGCCGTCACGTCGCCGACGCGCCGGCCACGCGCTCGAAACGGTCCGGCGATTCGTCGTCCGCCACATGAAGGGGAAACCGGAGGACGTCTGGATCGACCCGCGGCTCAACGAGCACATCTGGGAGCGCGGTATCCAGCACATTCCAAGCCGGGTCCGAGTGAAGGCGATTCGATTCGAGGACGGCCTCATCGAGGTCGACCTGCTCGAGACCGAGTAGGGTCGGTCGGGGGAGGCCCCTCGCGTGCCGGTCGGTCGGACTCTGGTCGGGGGGAGCCCCTATCTCGGGGTCTACCTCCGGGTCGGCGACCGGTTCGCGATCGTTCCCGATAACGCCCCTCGCGCGGTCGAACGCGACCTCGCCCGCATGCTGGACGTACAGATCGTCCGGACGACGATCCTCGACGCGGAGGTCGTCGGCGCGCTGCTCGCCGGCAACTCCAACGGCTTCGTGGTCGGCGGGGAGGTCGACCCGGAGGAACGACGAACCCTCGAGTCGGTCGCCCCGCTCACGGTCGTCGCGCATCGGCAGAACGCGATGGGCAACAACGTCCTGGTGAACGACTCGGGCGCGCTCGTCCACCCCGAGTTCTCGGACGACGCGGTCGACGCCCTGCGCCGGGCGCTCGGCGTGCCGACCGAGCGGGGGACGATCGCCGGGCTCGGTACGGTCGGCATGGCCGGTGTCGCGACGAACCGGGGCGTTATCGTGCACCCGCGTGCGACCGAGAAGGAGACGGTCCACGTGAGCGAGCTCCTGCACGTGCCGGTGCACCGGTCGACCGCGAACTTCGGCGTCCCAATCGTCGGCGCGTGCGTGGTCGCGAACTCGCGGGGACTTCTCGTCGGCCGGCCCACGACCCCGGTCGAGGTCGTTCACCTGCAAGAAGGACTGCAAATCTTCGATTGAGCGGGATTCGGACGTTCCCGCTCGTAGGACGAACTACGTCCCCCGCTTCCGCTTCACGTACCGGGTCGCGTATCCGGCGATCCGATTGGCGAGCTTCTTGTGACTCGCCTGGAGGTGACCTTCGACGGTGACGCCGAGGTCGGTGAGCTCGAGGACCTTCTGCTTATTGCGGGTGAAATCGCCGGTGAAATCGTCCGGATAATGGCGGATCAACTCGATCGCGACCCGCTTGATGTACGTCTGGCGGATACTTCCCATGCGGGCGGGGCCGACTCGGGTCCGGTTTATAACCCTATCCGGCACGGCCGCGGCCGACTTTTGCCGCCGGTGGAGGCATGCTCACACCGGCGATATGCACAAATACCCTAGCTGAGGTATTTTCCGGCGTGCCTGATAGTGGAGCCGCCCGGGGGGGCTACCCGCACCGGATCTAGGGACCCCTCCCGCATTTGGACAAGGCATCTCATCCTATGGAGAACGACGGAGAAGAATCCGCTTCACCACCGACCCGGGAACGGAACGTCCTTCTGCTCGACCTCTCCAAGAGCATGTTCGCCCCCCTCCCGGACCCGGAAACGGGCGGGCCGGAACACCAGAAGATCGAAGTGGCCCGGACCGCCGTCTTCCGGATCCTTCAGGACGCCGCGACGAGCGGCCACCTGTTCGGGCTCGTGACGTTCACGGAGACCGTCCGCGTCCCGGTACCGCTCGGCGACATTCACCGGGAGAACCTTCCGTACATCGAGAACCTGATCTCGCTCCTGACACCCAGCGGACGGTCCGCGATCTGGGACGCGATCGGCGTGGGGGCGGACCTTCTGCGGATGGGGACGCAAGGCGTGCAGGGGAACCTCGTGCTCGTGACGGACGGCTGGGACAATGCTTCGAGCCGCTTCGATGTCCGCTCCGACCCGGCGGCCAAGGTGCCGAACGGCCGGGTCGACCTGGTCCCCTACGTGCTGCCAGCGCACTCTCGGTTGACGGTTCGCATCATCGGTATCGGCAGCGGGGATGAACGGGACAAGGGCGTCGACACGGGCCGGATGAACCAGTTCGTGACCCAGATGGCCCAGCGCGCCCAAGAGCTCGGCCTCCCGCCCGCCTTCAGCTTCCAGCTCGTCACGACCGGCTCGCAGCTGTTCGCTCAGATGGTCAACGCCTTCGTCGACGTCGGCTACGAGGACGACCGCCCCATCGAGGAGCTTCATCCCGAAGAGCTCGCGCGGCACGCGGCGAACGCGGCTCGGGCGCTCAAGGAGCCGCAGCAGCACGCGACCGTCGCCCGCATCAGGGACGCTCAGTCGCTCACCAAAGGCGGCGACTCCCCGTCGTACGCCGAGGCGCCCGAGATGGAGGTGGACTTCCTCGCCACCGGGCCCGGGGGCCCGCCCGCCTACCTCAAGGAACGCTACGGTCCGCTCGGCGAGGTCGTCGCCGCGTACCTCTCCGGCCAGCTCGACCACGCGCTCGAACTGATCCAGCGGACCCAAGGATTCCTACCCGCCGTCACTCGGCTCTACTGGGAGGCGCGGATTCAGTACGCCCGTCGCGCGGTGGTGGAGGCCGCCCGCGCCCTCCTCCAAGCCTGGGCCGAAGCCGAGAAACTGCCCCCGGCCACCCAGGCCCCGATCCTTCGCCGGCTGGCCGTCCTCCAGGCGAGGATGCAAAACGACAAAGAAACCGAGACGCTCGTCCGGTTCATCGACGATACCGAGCACCACCTCGTGCACGGCGACCCGAAAGTGCGCGAGCGGTTGATGGACCTGTTCGCGAAGCTGATGGAGTTGCGCGGCACCTACCAGCTCACGCGGCTCGCCGGGGAGGGCGACCTCCAGGACGCCGCGATCAAGCACGAAGCGGCCGTCGAAGAGGTCTTCTCACTGCTCCAGGACGCGCGGCTCGACCTCGCCTCCCAGGGTCCGACCGTGGAAGGCGCGTTGGACTTCATTGAAATATGCCTGGCGGAGATGCGGTAAGGAGGCCCTGAATGCCCGAAGTCAAGGTGACCACCCGCCGTCGGTCGACGGGGAAGAGGGAAACCAAGCCCTCGGCCGACACGACCCGCATCGCGGTGGTCGGGATCCCCGCCTCGGGGAAGACCACCTACTTCCGATTCCTCTCCGGCCACTTCGGCCTGAACCTCCCCATCCTCTACATCCCGTCCCGCGCCGAGAACGGGAGCCTCCCTCTGTTCGGCGACCTCGAAAACGACGTGGCGCTCGAGGAGACCACCTACGAGACGACGGACCCTACCGACCCCGAGGGCAGCCTCGAGACCACCACGCGCTACTACGTGAACCGCCCGATGGAGGACCGGCGCAAGCTCTGGGTCGAGCTGAGCGCGGGCCGGGACGAGCAGGGCATCCTGACGAAATACCCGCTCCCGACGAAGTTCAACCAGTTCGTCGAGATGAAGATGCGGTTCCGCTACGCGGCCCCCGAGGGGGAGGCGGGGTCGCGCCCGATGGAGCTGCAGACCGTCGACGAGGCGGGGGGCATCATCGCCGACTACTTCACCTACGACCGGATCTGGCTCGACACCCCCGAAGGCGAGGTCACCGAGAAGACCTGCCGAGTGATCCCGCACTTCGACTCGTGGCGACCGGACCGGCGGGACCTGTGGAAGCGGGGCCTCACTCTTCTCGGTAGGTTCGTCTGCGGCGCGGATGCGATCATCCTGCTGCTCTCGCCGGGCCTCCCATCGCTCCGCGACCAGGCGCAGCAGGTGAACCTCGCCCGCGGGGTCTTCCGCTACACCCGGACCCGCGACCTACCATTGGTCATCGCGGTCTCCAAGGCGGACAAGCTCAAGGAGTTCTACGGCGAGGTCGAGCAGTCGGTCCGGGAGCGAACGTACCGGTCCACGTTCGACACGACGGACTTCCTCCTCCGGCGCGACGGCGCCGGTATGGGCACGATTCTCGTCGCCCAGGAGGGCCGAGGGATCTCGACCAAGGAGGATGTCTTCCTCATCTCGAGCGCCGTCTCCACCGGCGAGGGCCACCCGCTCTTCATCGGCGAGACGGGCGAAGAGGCCCCGAACTCGGGCACGGTGACGATGGGCGTGCCGGTCATGGTCAACACGACGCTTCCCCTCGCTCGGGCGTGCGAGCGCATCCTCGAGCGTCGGGCGACGAAGGGGGCTTGATGGCGACGGCGGACTCGGCCGCCCCGGGCTCGACCCTCACGCCGGTCGCGGTCGTCTGGTGCCGCCAGGTCGATAACGAGGCGGAAAGCCCCGGGTACACGACCATCCCCGAGGAGTTCCCCGGGCGTCGCGAGACGCTCGAGGCGATTCGGATCGTCGGGAACCTCACGATCAACATCGCCGACACGCACGACTACTGGGACCCCGACCCGTCCCAGCCGCTCTCGTTCTACCCGAACATCTTCCTCTATCCGGCCGCGAACGGCCGGTACACGTGCGTGGGACGGATGTTCCTCTCCACGGAGGACCGCCCGCGTCTCGGCATGAAGACCCTGGTCCTCGAGACCGCGCCGCTCCTGGCGGGCGGCGAGTTCGGGGCGGACATCCTGCGTGCCTACACGACCATGAGCGGCCGTTCGGACGGTAAACGGCCGCTGGTCGAACCCGACCCCCAGGTCTACCAGACCGTCGGGGAGGGGTTCCTCTTCCACCGCGGGACCACCGAACCGGTGGTAGCGGTCGCGGCGGAGGCGTGGGAGTCGAGCTGCCAAGCGGTCCTCGAGCTCGTGCGCGCGATGCCGACGTGCCTTGTCGCTCGCGGCGCCTTCCTTGTCTTCCCGTACTTCCTGCCCGAGGCGAAGGTGAACCTGCACGAGTTCACCGAACAGTTCCCGCTCGCGCTCGCCGTGATGCGGGTTCCGCGAGGCGAGGCGCAGGGCGACCGGCACGCGAAGCGCCTCGCGAGCTGGGAGTCCGCCCCGGTGACGTTGCGGGACCTCACCCGGCCAAGCCGCGGCCGAGAAGCGCTGCCCCTCGTCCTGCAGTACGTCCGGGAACATCAGGAAACGAAGATCCTCGAGGTCTCGCGCCGCGTGGACGTGGTCGAGGCCCCCCGCCTCCAAGCCCATCTTCACGACACCGACCGGCAGGGCGGCCGGGACCGGCGGAAGGAGATGTGGAGGATCGGGACCGCGATGGAAACCGCGGCGCTCCTCCTGACGCGCCCCAAGGGCCGCTCCGTACCGATGACCACGGAGGCGGCGAAGCGCGCGAACGAGTATCTGCAGGTCCGACCGTCGGACACCGTGCTCATCCCGCCGGAGCCGGTGCCGGCGATGCCGCCCCCCGCGGCGCCGCCGACGGACTCCTCGCTGATGGGCCAGCACCCGCCGTGGCTGCACAAGCCCCCGGATGTCCAGCTGCCCCCGCCCGGACCGGTCGCCGTACCGGTCTCGACCAGCGACGACCCGTCCAACCTGCCCGCGGGCGCCCTGGCCCCCGCTCGGCTTCCGCCACCGTCCGGGGCTTCCCCGGCGAGCCCCGCCGCGAGTACGAACGAAGAGATCGAGGCCCTGCTGAAGGGCGAGATCGACCGTCGGTTCGCGGACCTCGCGAAGAACCGCGCCCCCACGCTCGACCCGGCCGAGTTAGCGTCACGTCTCGCGAACGCGACCCGAGAGCTCGAGGCGAAGTGGGGCGCGCAATTCGATGTCCGCATTCGAGAGCTCCAGGAAGCCTCCGCGAAGGCGGTCCTGGGACTGCAGAGCGACTTCACCTCCCGCCTCCACGCGATCGAAGCTCGGCCCGTCGTGAGCCCATCCGACGTGGCGGCGGAAGCCGAACAGAAGGTTCTTGCCGCGAACGAGGCGAAGCTCCGGGTGATCGTCGACAAGGTCCAGCAAGAGGTCCAAGCCTCGAGCGAGATGTGGGCGACCCGACTGCGGGACGAGTTCCGGCAGTCGGTGGAACAACTTCGGGCCCAGGCGACGCACGACGAAGAGGAGATGCGCGCCGCGCTGGTCGCCCAGATCGACCTCGAGCTCCGCGAGGCGAACGAGCAAGGCTCCGCGCTTCGGGAGGAGATCGAAGGTCGCGTTCGCGACTTGCTGAAGGAGCGGACCGTCGAGCTCGACCAGCGACGGTCGAAGGAGGTCCGCGACCTCGAGCAGCGCCTCGGTCTCCTCGTGGACGGTCGCACGAAGGACCTCGAAACCCGAATGACGGCCGGCACCGCGGACCTCCGGGAGAAGCTCGCCGCGGCCCAGGAAGAGCGCGTCGCGCAGGCGGAGCAGCGCTGGTCGGTGAGCGGGGAGGCCCGCATCGCCGAGACGAGCGAGGCCCAGACCCAGGCGCTCGCCGGGCTGCAAGTCCGACTCCAGTCGTATTTCGAGCAGAAGCTGCGCGAGAACCAGGAGCGCGAGCGGGAGAAGTACGTCGAACTCCTCGCGCGGCTCAAATCGGACGTCGACCAGTCGCTCGCGAAGACGATCGACTCGACCAGGTTCGATGCGCTGATCCGCGACCGGGTCGCGCGCGGCCTCGAAGGCGGGCGCGAGGAACAGGAAAAGACGATCCGCCAGGCCGTCGGCGAGGCGGAGGTCCGCTTAAGCTCGAACCAAGAAGAGGGCGTCGTCCGCCTCGAGCGCCTCGAGGCGAAGCTCCAGACCCGGGAGACCGACCTCCTCCGGCTCGAGCAGACGCTCCGTCACGAGGTCGACGACCTCGACCGTCGGATCCAGGTGGTCGCCGACCGGGCGCTTCCGCTCATCCGCCGGACGTGGCTGCGCGTTTCGGAGCTCGAAAAGGAGGGGCCCGGGGCGACCGAGACCGAGGCCCGCCTGAAGGAACTGCGGCGCGAAATGGCCCGTGAACTCCGCCGGCTCGAGGGCGAGCTCCTCGAGCAGACCGGTGACCTCCGCGACCGTCTCGAGGCGACCCTCGCGAGCCAGGGCCGTATCTGGATCAACCTCATGAAACAGCTCCAGAAGGCGAGCGAAGGGATGGCCCGTTCGGACGAGGCGGGGACGCGACGCGCTCCCGGCCATGCGGCCGCGGGCGCGGGGCTCGACGAGCTGATGGACGATAACCTCCGGGACACCACGGACTACCCGTCGTTCGCCTCGGACCCGCCGAACCCGCTGGACCCCGAGGCGGGCGAGCCCTCGGTCGACGTGCAGCCCCAGGACACCCGGCGCCGCACCCGGCGCACGACCTAGGCCCCGACGCGGGTCAGCCGAACCGGCCGTTCACGTAGTTCTCGGTCAGTTTCTCGACCGGGCGGTGGAACACCTGGTCGGTGGGGCCGCTCTCGACCAACTTGCCCAGGTAGAGGAACGCGGTGAAGTCGGAGACGCGCGTGGCCTGGGCGAGATTGTGGGTGACGACGATCACCGCATAGTCGGACCGGAGCTTCGCGATCAGGTTCTCAATCTTCGCGGTCGCGATCGGGTCGAGCGCCGAGCACGGCTCATCGAGGAGCAGGACCTCCGGTCGCACCGCGAGCGCGCGGGCGATGCAGAGCCGCTGCTGCTGCCCTCCCGAAAGGCTCGTCCCCGGGGCGTCGAGGATCTCCTCCACTTCCTCCCACAGGCCGGCGTGCTGGAGGGCGTCCACCACACCGTTGTCGAGCTCATCGTGGCGGTGCACCCCGAGGAGGCGCAGACCGGCGGCGACGTTTTCGAAGATCGACATGTTCGGGAACGGGCTCGGCTTCTGGAACACCATCCCGACCCGGAAGCGCACGCTCACGACGTCCTTCTTGGCAAGGTCCTCGCCATCGAGGAGGATCGTCCCCGACACGCGCGCCCGAGGTATCTCCTCGTGCAGCCGGTTGAGGCACCTCAAGAACGTCGACTTGCCGCAGCCGGACGGACCGATCACGGCCGTCACGGCGTGGTCCGGGACGTCGAGGGAGATGTCGTAGAGCGCCTGCTTCCGGCCGTACCAAGCGTTCAGGTCGACGGTGCGGATCTTCGGCTCGCCGTTCATCGGTCTAGACCGCCCCCTCGGCCTCGGACTTCTCCCGCACAAAGAGCCGGGAGACGAGACTGACCAGCAACATGATCCCGAGCAGCACGAGGGCGGCGCCCCACGCGTCCGTCTGCAGGTTCACGTTCGGCGAGCCGAAGTTGTTGAAGATGAACGGTGTAATCGCCGCCGTCGGCGTGGTGAAACTCTGGAACCAAAAGCTGCTCCCACCGGCGGTGAGCAGAAGGACCGCGGTGTCGCCCGTCGCGCGGGAGGCGGCCAGGAGCATGCCGGTGACCAGCCCCCCTCGAGCACAGCCCAACGCGACCCGGACCGTCACGCGGTGGCGCGGGAACCCGAGGGCGAGCGCGGACTCCCGGAGCTCCGTCGGCACCGTGCGCAGCGCCTCCTCGGTGCCGCGCACCGCGATGGGTATCATCAACACTCCGAGCGCGACCCCGCCCGAGAGGGCGCTCCGGGCCGCGTCCAAGTCGAAGTAGAGGAAGACCGTGAAGACGAATAGGCCAAGGATGATCGTCGGCACGCCCGTCATGACGTCCGCGAGCAGGCTCACCGCGCGGGCGAATGGGTTCCGCCCGTACTCGGCGAGATAGATCCCTCCGAGGAGACCGACCGGTACCGCGATGAGCGCCCCCAGCCCGAGCATGATCAGCGTGCCTTGGATTTCGGGACCGATGCCGCCGTAGGAACAGCTGACGCCGGGTTTCGGATTGCAACCGGCCGGCGTGAGGGACGTGTAGAAGGATGGGCGGACGACGACGCTCCCGCCGTATTGCACCGCCGTGAAGATCACGCTCGCGAACGGCACGAGGGCAAGCACCACGCAGGCGGCGGCGAGACCGACCACCACCGCCTGGACGATCCGCCGCCGCCGGATCCGGGCCGGGGCTCGCTCCCGAACCTGCTCATACCACCGTTCGGTCGCCAGGATCGCCCCCTCCCCCGGCGCCCCGGACCCGGGGGATGCTGGATGCCCGCCCCGCCTACGGTGAAGTCCCTTCGCTCGAGGGGAGCTCTCGCGGCCCTCCGAGTCCCGGTCCCCGGACCACCCGAGGAACCCGCGGGCGATCACGTTCACGAGGACGGTGATCGCGAGCAGAATGAGCGCGAGCTCCATGATCGCGCTGCGATTGATCCCGGGCTCTCCCGGGAAGTTGTTGACGATCGTGCTCGCGAGAGTGGCTCCCTTCGAGAACAGCGTTCCGGGCAGGATGTAGATGTTCCCGATTACCATCGTGACCGCAATCGTTTCGCCGAGCGCGCGGCCGAGTCCGAGGATGATTCCCGCGACGATTCCCGGTCGGGCCTCCCGTAGGACGCTCAACCGGGTCGCCTCCCACCGAGTCGACCCGAGGCTCAAGGCCGACTCCCGGTGCGCCCTGGGCACGGCCCGCAGCGACTCGCGCGATACGGCGGCGATGGTCGGAAGGATCATCACCGCGAGGACGAGCGTGGCGGTGAAGACATCCGTGCCCGGTGCGGTCGACGAAAACGGAAATCCCCCGTTGGTGAGCGCTCCGAGACCCGGTTCGAGCGTGCTTCGCATGATCGGCACGAGGACGATGAACGCCCAGAAGCCGTAGACAACGGAGGGGACCGCCGCGGAGAGGTCGATCACGTAGGTGAGGGGCCGGCGGAGCCACGGTGGCGCGACCTCGGAAAGGAAGATCGCTGCCCCCAACGCGACGGGGACCGCGAGCAGGAGCGCGAGACCGCTCGTGAGCAAGGTGCCCGCGATCGCGGGTCCGGCGCCATAGGAGTTGGTGACGCCGTTCCAGTTCGAGCTCGTGAGGAATCCGACGCCGAACTCGGCCATCGAGAGTATGGCGCCGCCGGCGACCACCACCACAAGCGCGACGACGAGCGCGAGGACGGCGACCGCCACGGCCGCGGCGACGCCGTGGAAACCTCCCCCGACCACCCGGAGGAGTCGGATCCGGGCGCTGAGATTTCGTGCCCTGGGCTGGATGGCCTCGACTTTGGCTACGACGGGCGCCTCCCCCCTACGTACAGGCGGGGACGGTCGCGCCATTAAAGGTCATGGTCGAGATGCCCGCCTCGTCCACCGCGGTCACCGCGGACGGCAACGGGGCGTAGTAGAGCGCCGTCGGGGAGGTCTCGTCCGCCAGTGGCTGACCCGTAGTGAGCGTCCAGTGGAGCCACTGGACCAAAACCTGGGACTTCGCGAGGGAGGGCTCGTACCCCTTGTCGGTCGCTTGGTAGACGTACATGTAGAGGAACGTCGCGATCGGGTAGTCCCCCGTGCCGTTCGCCTTGACCATGCTCACGTCGAACCAACTCTCGGTAGAACTCGGGAGGGACGCCATGCTGGCGACCTTGTCGACGATCGCCGACTCGGTGTTGGCGATCGTCGGAACGATGAAGTGTCCCGCGGGGTTCTCGATCGCGGCGTAGGAGGGCGGCGAGGAGGCGGCGAGCACGTCGGTGAGGTCCGAATATCCGATCGAGTATTTGGTGTCCGAGACGGTGCTGATCAGGAGCGAATTCCCTTTCACCGCCGTCTCCCCCGCGACCTTCGGGAACTCAATCGAGATCCCCTTTCCCACGTTCGCGGCCCAGTACGCGCTCGACTGGGAGAGATAATCGCTGAGCACGTAGGTGGTCCCGGCCGCATCCGACCGAATGACCGGCACGATCGTCGCATCCGGCAGCGTCACCCCGGGGTTGAGGTTCGCAATCGCCACGTTGTTCCAGCTCGTGATGTTGCCCTGATAGATTTCCGCGAGGACGGGTCCGGTCAGGTTCAGGTGGCCGCTGGCCCCCGGGAGGTTGTAAATGATCGTGAGCGCGCCGCCGACGAACGGCAGCGTGAGCGGCTGCGCCGGCATCGCGGTGCGCTCCGCCACGGTGAGCGGGTCGTCGGTGATCGCGAAGTCGACGGTGGCCGCCGTGAAATCGCTGAGGCCCGTGCCCGAGCCGTCGCCCGGGTAGTTCACCTTGTTGTTCGTGTCCTGCTGGTAGGCTCCCGTCCACACGCCCATGAGCGGCGTGGCCACCTGAGCCCCGTTACCTTGCAGAACGAGCCCGGACGAACACGCTGGGATGCTCGAGGATTTCTGAAGCCCGAACCAGCTCGTCGAGTACCCCACGCCGACCAAGATGACCACGATCAGGACGGCGCCCACGACGGCGTAGAGGGCACCGCGTCCTCGCCGACGCTTGACCACCGGGCGGGGCTCCGGAGTGACGGGCGCTGCCCCCGATGACCCGGGCGCGGTCGAATCGGGCGTGGACGAGCTCATGCCCCCACCTTCGTGCCGACTCCTCGACCGGGCCAAATTCCGTCGGAATTTCCCTTGGACGATGCCGATGGCTCGACCGCTTCGGACGCCGTTGCACTAAGACGCATTCCACGACACCGGAAAAACTTACAAAGATTGCGCATATAACTCGAAGGAATAGTGCCGTTTTGGCGCGCGGCCACTAGAATCGCGTCCAGCCTCGACCTCGGCGCTTCCGCGGTCGACCGTCCGGGCGCCGCCGCGGCCGCAACGGATTATTACCCTCGGGCCGCTCCTATCCCGATGGCCGATTCGCCGGGCGACGCGTCCCAGGGTTTCGTCGCATGGATCGAAGGCGTCCCTTGCTCTGGCAAAACCTCCGTGTCCCGGTCGGTGGCGGACCGACTTCGAGCGATGGGCCGTCGGGTCGAAGTGCTCGACGGGGACGAGGTGCGGAAGATGTTCTCGCCCGAACTGGGCTATTCTCGGAAGGACCGCGAGTTTCACGCGCGACGAGTGAGCTACGTAGCGAGGATGCTCGCTCGCAACGGCGTCGCGGTGATCGTGGCGATGATCACTCCGTACGAGACCTCCCGTCAGGCGGCCCGGGCGACGGTGGGCGATCGATTCACCGAGATCTGGCTGAACTGCCCCGTCGAGGTCTGCCGTCAGCGGGACCCGAAGGGTCTCTACCGGGGATCCGCCGCCCTGCACGGCACGAAACTGACCGGCGTCGACGACCCGTTCGAGGAGCCGCTCAACCCGGACCTCACGGTGGACACGGCGACCCATTCGGTCGAAGACTCCACTCGTCGGGTGATGGACCACCTCGCCGAACGCGGTTACGTCGTGCGCCTGCCCGCCTAAGCCGACCGGAAGGATTCCGGTCCGGTGTCCGAATCACTTCGCCTCTCCTGGGCCCCTCGGAAGGGGCGGGGTAACGCTAAGCGCTCCGGCTGGGTGGTCTAAGCATCGTGCCCGCCGAAGGAGACCACCGCCACTGCAAGGTGTGCGGCCGCGTTTGCCCGGTCGGGGAAGAGACGTGCAGTCGTGCGTGCCGGGATAAGCGTGCGGCGCAGAGCGCCTCCCGGAGAAACTACACCCTGCTTCTCTACGCGGCGATTGCCATCCTGCTGATCGCCTTCCTGGTCAGCGCGGTCCACTAGGGGCGTGCCACCGTGCGACGCTATCATCTCGCCGTCTTGGGGGGGACCTTCGACCATCTTCACATCGGCCACCACGCCCTCGTCGCTACGGCATTTCGCGTCGGCGAAACCGTGGCAATCGGGCTTACCACGGACCGGTTTATCGCCGACCATCCCAAACCGGATGGGTCGCGAATCCAGCCGTTCGCCATCCGACGCGCCGCGCTCACCCGGTGGGTTCGAAGGAGTTTCCCGGGCCGCCGGTTCCGGGTCGTCCCGCTCGAGGACCGGTTCGGCCGCTCCATCGAACCGGATGTCGGGGCGCTCGTGGTCTCGCGAGAGACGCTCTCGGGCGGGCGAGCGGTGAATCGGGAGCGTCGTCGGCTCGGACGACGCCCGGTGCCGTTGATCGTCGTGCCCCTCGCGCTGGCCGACGACCTCGAACCCGTGAGCTCGCGACGGGTTCGCGCCGGATCGATCGGAACCGCCGGCCAGCGTTTCACGGGCCTTCGAGTCAACATTGCGGTGGGGGATCCAAGGGACCTCGGTCCATCGAGCCGGGCCGTACGCCGGGTGTTTCCGCAAGCCCGGATCGTCGAGACGATCGGCCCTATGCGAGCTCCGCTCCCACCGGCGGACCTCACGCTGCGGGTCGATCGGACGCGCCAATCTGGCTGGACGGCATCCGAACGGTCGGCGCTCTCGCGCCTTTCGCCCCGCCGGATCCGGGGCCACCGACCCGAGGAGCTGGAACGAGGGTTGGCGTCCGTGCTCCGACCGCGCGACGAGCGCAAGCTCTTTGGCACCCCCCGCTCCTGAGCGCCGGCGTGGAAACCTACCTCCGCGTCACGTTCGACAGCGAGGGGGCAAAGCCGTCGGCGGTGGCCGACCGGCTCCGTTTGTGCGGGTTCGTGCCGACGCAGGGGAATTACGACTTCGTCTACGACTGGAACGGCTCCGCGACACGCGACCAGATTCTCGACCTTGCGGACGAACTCACCCACCAGCTGCGCGGGTTGCGGGTCTTGTTCGAGATCGAAACGGTCTGATGGCCTGCCATCGAGTTTCCGCCCCCGGTAAGAGCTTTTAACGGAACCTCGCCTCGACGCCGTCGCCGTGCAGAAATATCCGGTGCGCGCCGCCGACCGGAAGAATCTGACCCTGCCCGCTCTCGAAGAGATCCTCCGGGGCTGCTTCGGGGAGGCGCGTACCGAGGGGGACGTCGCCGTGGCCGTCTACGGCGCGATTTCACGCCTCGCGGTCCGACCCGAGGGCCGGGAACTCTGGGTCGACCCGAAAATGAACCCTCAGGTCACCGAGGATGTGGCCCGGGAGACGATCCGCCGGTACAACCAGTTCCTCGAGACCGCGACCGGTTTCTCGGCGAAGGAGCGCGCGAAGCGACTTCGCAAGTCCGCGGGCAGGAGCGATTCGGGAGGGTAACCCTTGGCCGCTGCCGGGCCCCTACCGTCCTCGTCCGGGGGGACGGAGCTTGAACGGATTCGCTCGACCGTCGCCGCGTATTTTCCCGTCTACGAGACGCGGATCGGCCCCCAGTCACTCATCCTGGCCGTTCACGCGGACCCGGCGAACCTCGAGAAGCGGTTCGATGAGCTGCGCCGAGAGCTCTGGACCCAGGGCTACGTGCCCCTCCTCCGCCGGGACCACGGGGAGGATTTCATCGAGGTCATCCGGAAGCCTCGGACCGGTCGTTCCCGGCTCTGGATCAACATCCTCCTGATGATCGGAACGATCGGCACTACCTCGTTCGCGGGCGCGCTCATCTGGCTCACCTTCCGAGGGGAACCGTCTCTCACCCCCGGGGATTTCCTGTGGGGGGAGCTCTACTTCGGCGCCCCCGTGATGGTAATCCTCGGCCTTCACGAGCTCGCTCACTACGTGATGGCTCGCCGACGGCATCTCGAGGCGTCGCTGCCGTACTTCATGCCCGTCCCGCCGCCGTTCATCCTCGGCACCCTCGGGGCGTTCATCAGCATCCGGGAGCCGTTCCCGGACAAGAAGGCGCTCTTCGACGTCGGGGCGGCCGGGCCGCTCGCCGGATTCGCGGCGTCCATCCCGATCGCTGTCCTGGGCCTGTATCTGTCGATCCATGCGCCCGTCGTGCCCGCGACTTACTGCGGCGTGACCGTGCTGGGCACGAACTACGGGAGCCTCCTCATCGGGACCCCCCTCTTCTGGGAGTTGTTCTCTCTGTTCCTTCCCTCGAACCTGGTGAGTCTCCACCCGCTCGCGCTCGCGGGCTGGGTCGGGATCCTGGTCACCGCGATCAACCTCCTGCCGGCGGGCCAGCTCGACGGTGGGCACGTCTTCCGCGCCCTGTTCGGGGAACGGGCGCGCTTCGTGAGCTATGGAGCGGTGGTCCTTCTGTTCGGTCTGGGCCTTTTCTACCTGGGCTGGCTCTTCTTCGCCATCCTCGTGCTCTTTCTCGGGATGCGCCATCCCCCGCCGCTCAACGATATCACTCCGCTCGGCACCGGACGCGCGCTCGTCGGCGCGCTCGTCGTCGCCATACTCGTCTCGGGATTCGTGATCGTCCCGCTCTCGGCGGCCGCGGGGGCCTCCTCACTGGGCGCCTCCGGGGCCGCCCCCGTGAGCGCGCTCCCGCCCGGCGCGCTCGTCGGGACTAATTTTACGCTCACGGTGAACAATCAGGACCCCATCCCGCACGGCTTCTTGTTCGGCGGGTCCATTGTCAACGTCACGGTCTCGGGACCGAACGGAACAACGACCAGCCTTACCGGTAACGCGTTAACGAGCTGGGAAGAGAATGCCAGCTGGACGTTTTACTTACCGAACAGCCCGGCCGTCGTGCTCCTCGGCGGGAAAGTGACACTGCCCGAGCCCGACTACATCACCGTGAATCCGACGGGAAGCCACTCGGCCTCGTTCGCTGTACGGCTCACCGACTCCGAAGCCGCGGTCGGTGTAGGGCTCTTGCTCACGACCAACATGCTGTGTCCCCCTTCCGGCGCGGGAAGCGCTTCGACGAGCCTCTTCACGAGCTTCGTGTAGCCCCGGCCCGCTCGTAGAGGCGGAATTCCCGCGTTAAGCTCCGGTGCACTCGTACCGGGATGCGAAACCGAAGGTCGCCGGACACCCCGGGAGGCGACGGACCCGCGGGAGCGATGAGCAGGATCCGCCCGTCGGGGGTGAGGCGCTCCGACCAGCGTTGCATCACCTGCTCCACGAGCTCGCCGAGGACCGCCCCGCCCGCGCTGGACGATCGTCCGTACGGGGTGTCGGTCACGATCGCCGAGAACCGGACCGAAGCGTTGGAGAAGTCCACCTCCCGAGCGTCACCGACCAACAACTCCTCCGCCCCGACCGCTAGGTAGGAGAAGTTCTGGAGGGCTCCCCGCACCATCGCGGGGTCCCGGTCGATCCCATAGAGACGTCCGCCGAGGAGACCGGCCTCCGCGAGCAAAGCTCCGGTGCCGAGGAACGGGTCGAGAACGGATTCCCCCGGAACGACCCGAGCAAGGTTGACCGCCGCCCGGGCAAGCTTCGGAGGCATGCTGACCGGGCGGCGAAACGGAAGGAGGGGCATCCGACGCCGCGTCGGCGCGACCCGGTCGACCGAGGCCACTTCCTCGAGGAGCTGGTCCGTCCGGTTCGGTCCCTCGGTCAGCCAGAACCGGCGGGACGGACCGTCGAGGTCGATCGAACCTCCTCCCGATTTAAATGCACGGCCGCAAGCTAGGACCCCCGCATCGACCTCGCCCCCGGAGGGCCGTCCCACACGACGAAAGGCGGCCGAGCCACCGTGGGCGCCCTCCCTTCGGGCGGCCGAAGCGGGACCGTCGCCCGCCGGTAGAGGGACGAGGCACCGACGCGCGAGAGCGAGGCGCGCGGCCAAGACTTGGAATAAGGGTAGGTCGGGCAGCTCGACCGGGACGAGGCCGCCCAATGCCGCTTTGGCATCGCCCGCTCGGCCGTCCAACGCCTCGGCGGCCGAGACTGCTTCCGCCCTGGCGAGCGCAGGGCTCTCGCCGGAGACCTCGACAAACCCGAGGATCATCGTTCGCCGCCCTGGGCCCAACCCGCGATCCGTGCCCGCACGTCGGCGGTGTGGGACCCTTCCCAGTAGTAATGCCCGCAAGTTCCGCAGCGGTAGAGCGGGAGGCCCTCCCGTACCCGGTCCCATGGAATCCCCTCGCCCGAGGTGCCGCCGGACGGCACCTCGACGCGGACGAGTTCCCCGTTGCACTCCGTGCAGCGGGTGAAGTGAAGGTCCTGGGGAACCTCCGGGAACGCGGCTCGAACGGCCCGCCACTGGTCGGTCAGATACGGGCTCCGGAGCAGCACCGCCCGCTTCGATCGGGCGGCCAGGTCCCGGTCCCGAGTGAGGATCACGCGGCCTTCGGCCAGGGCCAAGCGGAGGATATCGTCGTCCGAAACGCCCCGGGCGTACGTCGTGTCGCATCCGACGATACGAAGATACCGGGCGAGGCGCCCGACCATCTCGTCGGCGATGAAGCGTGGCGCAGTCACGGAGCCGGGGAGTACGGCGCCGGAATAACCCTTGCCATTCATATACCGAGGCGGGAGTGCGTGGCCCGGTGCCTTCCGATGCGTCTTTTCGGTACGAACGGCATCCGCGAAGTCGTCGGCGAGAAATTCACCACGGGGTTCGTCACACGGGTTTCGGACGCGATCGCCTCGCTCATGCCGACCGGGTCGAGCATCGCGGTGGGCTGGGACGGTCGCACGTCGAGCCCAGCGTTCGCGCAGATCGTCGCCGCGTCGTTCGTGCTCGCGGGACACCGGGTGACCGAGCTCGGTCTCCTTCCCACTCCGGCGATTCAGTACAACCTCCCGCGTCTCGGAGCGGACCTCGGCGTGGTCGTGACCGCGTCGCACAACCCGCCCGAGTTCAACGGCCTCAAGTGCATCGCGAGCGACGGACTTGAGGCCACCCGGGAATTCGAAGAGAAAATCGAAGCGGCGACCGAGGAGGGAGCCACGAGCCCGGTCCCGTTCGACCGGGTCGGCGAATTGGTCCACGACCCCGGAGGAGGTCGTCGGTACCTCGACGGAATTCGGGGTCAGGTCGACGTTCCGCGGATCGTGCGCCGCCGGTTCTCGATCGTGCTCGACTGCGGGAACGGCGCGTCGGTGCCCACGAGCCCGGCGCTCGCGCGTTCGCTCGGCTGTCGTGTCAAGACGATGAACGCCCATGTGGACGGAACGTTCCCGGGCCATCTTTCCGAGCCGACGCCCGCGAACCTGGTCGACCTCGAGCGAACCGTGCCCGCCGCCGGTGCCGAATTCGGCGTCGCCCACGACGGGGACGCGGACCGCGCGGTGTTCGTGGACGCCACCGGGCGCTACGTCCCGGGCGAGGAGATGCTCACCCTGCTGGCCCGGGACGCCGTGGAGCGCCACCCCGGGAGCACGGTCGTCGTCCCGGTCTCGGCCTCACAATCCGTCGAGGACGCGATCCGCCCGTTCGGAGGAACGGTCGTCTACACCCGGATCGGCTCACCGACCGTCACGCACGAGATGCAGGCCCGCCGCGCGGTGTTCGGGGGGGAGGACAACGGCGGCCACATCTTCCCGGGCCTCCACTACGCCCGGGACGGCGCGATGACGCTCGCGGCCGTGCTCGACCTCCTCGCGCGACGCGAGAGCGACCTCGTCTCCCTGCTTCGAGAGCTGCCGCACTACGCGGTGGTCAAGGAGAAGGTCGCTTGCCCGGTGGCGCTGCGCGAGAAGGTGGTCGCGCGGCTGGTCGAGCGGTTCACCACGGACAGTGAGAAGCTCGTCACCCTCGACGGCGTGAAGGCGTACCGACCGGGCGGGTGGGTGTTGCTCCGGCCGTCCGGAACGGAACCGTTGTTCCGGGTCTTTGCCGAGTCGAAGGACGCGGACCGCGCCCGGGCCCTGGCCGACGAGGGGCTCGCGGCGGTCCGCGCCGCGCTCGCGGAGCTTGGCGCGGCAGCGTGAACCCGGCCTGAGCGTCGCACGGCGACGTTTCAGCGGATGTGCGGGCCGATCACCAAGAGCCCCAGCAGGAGCAGGACCAGCACCGTGAACGTGATCGCGGTCATCGCTCGTTCACCGACCTTCCGGAAGTAGTACAGGCCCGATACCACACGCACGATGGGCGTCGCGACCAGCACGATCAGCCCGAGCGTAAGGACCGCGCCGATCGACCCGGCCGCCAATCCGGCACCGAGTCCCGACAGACTGAGGTAACTCAGGATCGGGTTGTGCGCGAGCACGCTTTGGGAGGACGTCCCGGGGTAGGCGAGCACGTAGGCCACGAGGCCGCCCAGCAGGACCGCGAGCGAGATCCCGAGGCCGAGCCGCAGCACGAGGGTCATCCGAGTATACGCTTCGTCCGGCAGCCGATGGACCCTCGGCGGTTCGATGACGGCGGGCTCGTCCGGCGTCATGGGAGGCCGAACCCTCGCAGGACCATCTCGATCGCCAACGCCGCGATCACCGGTAGGAAGAGGAGGCGGACCGTCCGGTTCCGTAGGCCGGGCAGGAGCCGGCTCCCGAGGAACGCCCCGGAGGCGGTCCCCACGGCCACCGGCGCAGCGAGGATCGGGTTGACGTAGCCGGCGGCGAGCATGACGCCGGCGCCCGCGGCGGCGGTGACCCCGATCATGAAGTTGCTCGTCGCGGTCGAGACCTTCATTGGGAGGTTCAGGAACCGTTCGAGCGCGAGCACTTTGAACACCCCCCCACCGATCCCGAACATCCCCGAGACGGCGCCGGCACCCAACATCACGCCGAGCGCGGGGGTCGTCCGGGCGGCCCGGTACGCGACGTCCTGGTCGAGGACCTCGTCGTGGTACTCGCCCGTGAGTCCGAGCATCTTCGACCGAGCGTCCTGGGGCTGGGGTGCGGGGAGCTCGATGTGGCGCCGGGCGAGGCTCCCGGGTATGATCGCGAACAGCACGACCCCGAGCGCGATCAAGAGCGCCGACTCCAGGTTCGCGTGGGTCAGGAAAACCGTCACGGTCGCGCCGACCAACGCCCCCGGCACCGTGGCGATCTCGAGGAACATTCCGATGCGGATGTCGCTCAAGCGGTCCCGGACGTACGCCGCGCCCGTTGCCGAGGAGGTCGCTAGGATCGTGACGAACCCCGTTCCGATCGCGATCGGGACCGAGGCACCGAAGAAGATGATGAGGAGCGGGATGACGACCACCCCGCCGCCGAGGCCGGTGAGCGAGCCGACGAGGCCGGCCGCGATCGCGACCAGGATAAGGAGGACGACGAACAGGACGAGGTCCACGCGGCCCCACAGCCGGTCGATGGGAAAAGACCGGCGCTCGGGAGACCGACCGCGGGGCCGCTCCGCCCTCGACTTACTCGACCTTGAGATAGCGCGACGCGAGGGCCGTCCCGACCACGATCATCAGGGCGGCGAAGATCGCGAGAATGCCGAGGTCGGTGAGGTCCGAGTTCGTGAACTGGCCGTAGGTCAGCACATCGCGCGCGAGTTCCGCCGCGTACCCGACCGGGTTCACGCTTGCGATGTCCTGCATCCACTTCGGGTAGATCGCGGTCGGGAACATCGCCCCGCTCGCGAACATGAGTGGCATCGTGATGAAGTTCGAAATGACGCCGGGCGTTTGCCAGTCCGTGCTCGACGACGTGATCGCGAGGAACAGCGCGGAGAAGCCTAGACCGAGCAGCACGAGGCCCGTAATCCACGCGAACCAACCGAGGATGCTCCCGTGGAGGACGACTCCGAAAGCGAGGGCGGCGAGGACCATCACGGGGATCTGCACGAGGCCCCGGGTCGCCGACCCGAGCGCCTTCGACAGGTAGACGGTCGCCTTGCTCGTCGGCGTGATCAGGATGCGCTTCATGAAACCGAAGCGCTTGTCCTGGATCGTACTCATGGCGCCGAACATCCCGATCGCCAGCATCCCGGTCGAAAGGACGCCGGGCAACAGGAACGATAGGTAACCGGTCCCCGGCGGGGCGTGAAGGAGGAACTGGTCGAGCTCGTTGCTCGGGACCTGCGAGAGCATCCCCCCGAAGAACGCGAGCCACATGAACGGCTGAACGAGCGTGATCACGATCACCCACGGGTTGCGGAACGTTCGGAGCAGTTCGCGTGCATAGAGGCCGTAGAACTGGGAAAACTGGCCGATCCGCCCGTCGCTCACCTGGGCCACCGTTGCCGGTAGCGTCACCGATTCCGTCGCGGTAGTCATCGTCGTGCCCTCCGTAGATTCATGTAGAATTTCCGGAAGTCTTGAACCTCGGAGCCGGCCTGGTCGATCCGCTTGCCCGTGATGTCGATGAACACCGACTCGAGGCTGGGCTTCTCGACGTTGATGCGGCGTATCCCATCGGTCTGGAGCGCATGGAAGATGTGAGGTAGCACGGTCTCCGCCGAAGCGACCCGGAGGATCCAGGCGTTCCCCTGGCTGCGCACGTTCGACACGCCGGGGATGGCCTCGAGCTTCTCCATCGTCACGGATTCGCTCGTCTCGATCTCAACGAAGTCTTCCTTGACGCGGCTCTTGAGCTCGGACGGCGTGCCGAACGCGACGATCTTTCCGTGGTCGATGATGGCCACCTGGCTGCACAAGGCGTCCGCTTCCTCCATGTAGTGGGACGTGAGAAAGACCGTGACGCCGAACTGCTTGTTCACCCCGGTGATCAACTCCCAGAGCATCCGACGGACGTTCGGGTCCAACCCGATGGTCGGCTCGTCCATGAAGATGATCTCGGGCTGATGGAGGAGCGCCAGCGCGATCTCCATTTTCTTGCGCATCCCCGTGGAATAGGTCCCCACTCGGTCCTTTCGGCGGTCCGAGAGCTCGAAATATTCGAGCAGCCGGGCGGCTCGGTCCTTCCATTCGCTCAAGCGCTGTAGCTTCGCCTGCAGCCACAGGTTCTCCCAGCCCGAAAGGTCGTCGTCGAGAATGACCTCGGCCGCGACCCAACCGACGCGCTGCTTGACATGCATCGGGTCCTTGACGACGTCGTAGCCGGCCACGGTGGCGGAGCCGTCCGTAATGCCGCTGAGTCCGGTCAGGACCTTGATGATCGTCGTTTTCCCCGCGCCGTTGGGGCCGAGTAGTCCGAAGATCGAACCCGACGGGACCAACAGGTCGACGTGGTCCACCGCGACGAGCTTATCGTAGTGCTTCGTGAGACCGTGCGCCGAGATCGCCCAGCCGTTTCCGCTCATGTTCCTCCCTTGATTCGGCGATGGTCCGGGGTGGGGGCCGCGCGCCCGTGGCGCCGACCGAGCTCGGTGACCCGCGCCGAGAGCTCCGCGATCACGTCGGCCCGGAGCGAGCGCAAGGACGAGCTACCGTTCCCCGTTGATGAAGAGGCGACGAGGGCCGCGTCGATCGCGTCCAGGGCGCGTCGGAGCCGCAGCAAAAGGAAGGTGCCCACGTCGTCGACTCCGGCCACGTCGGCCCATAGGGCCGAGAGGTCGGGAGCCCGGGGGGACCATCCGGTGGTCTGAGCCCGGAGTCGGGCGAGCGACTCGCGTCCCTTCGGCGTAAGCGAATACACCCGACGCCGCCCGACCACCCGCGAGCGAGCCAACCCCCGGTCGGTCAAGCGCTGGAGGGCGGGGTAAATCGCGCCGGGTCCCGGTCGCCATACACCGCCCGTTCGTTCGGCGATGCGTTCCGCGAGGGAATACCCGTACACGGCTCCGTCGCGCTCCATGCACCTCAAGGCGTACAGTCCCACGAGTCTCGCCGGCACGAATCCTCCCGATACGTAGAACGATGAATCGATTTCGATATAAGGCCGTTTCGGAAATCCGCCGTGACTTCACCCGATATCGCGGCCCGAGCGTCGCCCCCCCAACGCGCGTCGCCGTGAACATTCGCGTCGGCCGGCATCCAGTTTATAGTAGGCGGTCCCATGGATAGGCCCGTGTCCGAGTCCGAGAAGGTCGAACTTCGACCCCTGACCCGCGCCGAAGCGCGCGTCATCGTCCACAAGGGGACCGAGATGCCGTTCACGGGAGAGTACGACCGGCACTTCGCCCCCGGGACCTACGAATGCAAGCGCTGCGGACTCCCGCTCTTCCGGTCCGACGATAAGTTCGACGCGCACTGCGGCTGGCCGGCCTTCGACCAGGAGATCCCCGGCGCGGTCCGCCGGCTCCCGGACGCGGACGGCGAGCGGGTCGAGATCGAGTGCGCTCGTTGCGGTGCCCATCTCGGCCACGTCTTCGAAGGCGAGCGACTGACCGCCCGCAACACGCGGCACTGCGTGAATTCCATCTCGCTACGGTTCCAACCCAAGTAGGCCCAAGGGCGGCGGACGCTACTCGAGACCGCCGACCGCGCGCTGACACCCGTACGGGTGCGGAGGGCCACGATTACTTCAGGACCGAGCTGGGGAGCTGTTCGAACAGCTCCTCGGCCCAGGAGAGCTGACCGAGCGAGAACGCCTGCCCGACGAATTCGGCGTTTTCCGAAGGCGCGCGCTCGACGATCAGCAACCCTTCCGGCCACGAGTCGAGGTCCGGGACGCGGACTTCCATCACGTACTGGAAGAGCTGACGCAGGGGGCCGGGCCCGTTCGACCGGCCGACCAGGAGCGACACGGAAGTCTCCTCGAGCACGCGGAGCAGCGACTCGAGCTCGAACGGCCGGCCGACGTAAAGATCGGCGAGACGGTCGGCGTTCGGAATCGCCAGCACCTTCGTCCCGGGATGGGGCACATGACGGCTCACGACCTGCTGGACGAGCGGCGGCAAGGTCACGAACTGGCGCAGCATCTCCGCCTCGCCGTTCTCCCCTTCGTCGTCGAGGAGTCGGCGCAGGAAGGAGTGCTCGACCTCGGGCCGGGGGAGGAGCTCCTCCGCCCGCATCGCCACCCGGTCGAGTCGGGGTCGCTTCCAACCCGCCATTAAGAGCCGGTCGACCTCGTCCGGGGCCCCCCGGTCGGAGACCTGCAACCAGGCGAATTCGGAGTCGATCCGCCCGGCCATCGCGTAGAGCACCAGGTTCACCGAGGGGCGCGAGCTTCCCCACAGGTAGACGGAGGGAGCGAACCCGTCGGTCCACCGGGACCCGGGGACTAGGTCGGCGGTTTCCGGCGGCCGGAGCAGGGAAACGACGGGGTCCGAGGTGATGATCATTAACCAATGCGAGCCCCGTGCAGGGGATGAATGAGGGGCCGTACCCGTTCGGGATTACCGTTCCGAGGCCAGATTGCGGAGCATCCTGCCCTGCTCGGCGAGGAGGGCGTGGCCACCGGCGAGCAGCACCTTGCGACGGGCCAAGGCCAGCGACTCGGCAAACGCGGACTTTTGCACGGCAAAGCGGCGGGCGAGCTCGTCCAGCGTGGTGCGTCGGGGCACGTCAAAATACCCGGTCTCGACCGCCGCCTCAAACCGAGCGCGCTGTTTCGGGGTGAGCCCCCCGAACTGCTCGGGCCCCCGGAACGGACGGAGCTCGACGATCTCGAACGAAAAGCCTCGAGTCCGAGCTTCCCGGAAGAACCGCATCAACCGGTCCTTCGAGAGGGCGATGCTGAGCGTGCCGTAGCCTTTGGAGACCAGAATCGGCACAAACCCGATCAGGTCGTACTTTTCGAGCATCGCGGGTAGGTACTCCGGCGGCGACCACTTGTATCGAAACATGTCCGGTCGTCCGCTGCTCTCGAGCGACTGGACCGACTCGATGCCCGGGACCGACCTCAATTCGGTGACCCAGTCGCGTTCGATGGGCGATCGAATCCGTACCTCGGCCACGATGTGATGAGGCGGAAAGGGAAGTCGGTTCAGCAGGAGGAACTCGACGTCGTGGTGCTCCTGCAGGAACTGACCAAAAGGGAAATCCTGGGGAAAACGGAAACGGACTCGGGCTTCCACGAGCGGAGCGTGGGCCCGGGACGGTCGTTTCCCGCGAATCGGGAACTTCGGACCTGTGCTCATGCCTCGGGTCCCCGGCTTCGGACCCCGAGAGCCAGGACGCATTCGTGTATCGTCTCCCCCTTGATTAACCCATACCCGTGTCGGGCGAGCTGTCGACCCCAGCGCATCGACCCTATGGAGCGGGGCGACTTCGAGGACCCCCCGGCCCCCACCCCCCGGAGCGTATTTCGACCGGTTTCCGACCGGGAGCGACCTGAGTTTCGGCGCTTGGCCGCGTGGGAGTCCGCCGAAAGGGTTCTATGGGGATCCACGTCGTTCACGACGCATGCCCTCTTTGCTCCATCCGTGCCCGGGCTGTGGGCACCCGACGATGGACGAATGCTGGAACGCCGGCCGACGTTTGTTGTCCGGGCACAAGCGACTCTGTCTCGAATGCCACGACGATTGTTTACCCAAGAACGAAGACGGTGCCCGGGGCAGTCTCCCGGCGCGGGCAGCCCCGGGACCCAGTGGCGCACCCCGGCTCGCGGTGGTGGCCACGACACCAACGGGTTCACGGACCAGCGCGGCCTTATCCCCCAAATCGAGGTCGCGCTACGAAAACATGCCGAAAGTCGAGATCGTCTCCAACGATAACGGCCCGAACCTCGTGATGGTGGACGGCAAGGTCGCGATGGCGCTCTGTCGGTGCGGCCATTCGTCTCACAAGCCGATGTGTGACGGCACCCACCGGACCGTCGGTTTCCGCGCGGAGAAGGCCCAGCTCAACGTCATCGAGTAGCCTCCGGGGGCCCGCGAACGTCCTCGGGCCGAGCGTAGTTCGGCCCGACCCCCGGCCGGCGTTCCGACTAGCCTCGGCCTGTGCGGTCGGCCGGAGCCCTTCGGGCCGCGCGGTCGTATTTGAGCTTCAGCAGCACGATCGAGATCGCGAGCGCGAACGTCACGGCGTTCGCGACGATCACCGGCCACGAGTTGATGAACCACCCGTAGAGGAGCCAAACGAAGGTCCCGAACGCGAAGACCGAGAACGTGGCGAGGGAGATTGCCGCGGCGCTTCTCATCCGCCAGACTCGAACTACCTGAGGGACGAACGCCCCGGTCGTGCAGACCGCGGCGACGCTGCCGATCAAGGTTGCGGTCTCGGAAGAAACGATCATCGGAATTCGCGGGAGGGACCGCGAGAGAAGAACCTGTCGGCGGCCTCCTATCTACCGGTCACCGAGAGCGCGGGGTAGGCCGGGGACGGACGTCGGACCTAGATACGGTAGCCCACCGATTCCTTCTGTTCGACCGCGGGGAGAGCACGACCGCACGTATCGCAGTACCGAGCGGGGAATCGATTCGGAGTACCGCAAAACGGACACGGATTTCCCAACGGTTGGAAGTGCAGCGCGACCAAACCCGCGCACAACACCCCGACGCTCGCGATGGCGATATACCAGCCCTCCTCGGGGTACCAGCTGAGGTTGGACGCCGCGCAGGATGTGCCCGAACCATCGAGGCAGCTCGCGTGACCCACGAAGCTGTTGCACGGGGAGGCGGTCCCATTGAACCCCGGGCATCCGGCAAATCCCGTGTACGCCGAGCCCTGGTAGGCGGGCAGTAGGATCGTCGAGGTGGCCGCCGCGCAGAGGGCCACCGCGACGAACATGATTACGAGCCTGCGCGTGGTACGAGCGCGCACCCGGCCCTGAAGCCCGGCCGAAATCGTGAACGCCCCGGCGAACGCCAGTACGGCCGTCGCGACCGAGGTCCCCAACAGACCGTCGTAGAGGGCCGAGATCACTCCCGTCCCGCTCCCGGCGCTATAGTTGTACGAGAACGAGACGCATACCGTGGCGTTCGACGTAACGTAGGTGGAACATGTATGGATGTATCCCCCGGGACCCGGCGTGAAATACTGGGAGTAGACGTTGTATCCGCCGGCCTGGGCCGACGTGCCGTTGTCCACGTACCACGGCACGACGCTCGCGAAGGTGGCGAGCACCGCCGCCGCTCCGAGCAGCCCGGCCACCACGTAGATGCCCCGGGGAGTCCGGCCGAACGGCGGAGGGGAAGCCGTCATCGTGTTTCGCTCTCGATCGGGACGCGAGCCTGTCTCTTGGCGGCTTCGGTTCGAAGCAGTCACTCACTATTACCCGCAGAGGGTATTTAGCGCCGGACCGCCACGACCATTCCGTCGAGACCCCAAGGGCGTGGCCGGCGGGTCGTCAATAGTCCGGGGGTCGTGAGCGGCGCCGGCCGGGGGTTTACGCGCCGGTCACGAAGGCTCGGAGATGGTGGGGGTTGAAGTTCTCGATCCCCTCGAGGCGAGAGCCGTCGGGACGAACGAGGAGCGGAAACACGTCGTTCCCACCGACCCATCGTTGGACGAGCTCCTGGTGCATACCCGGCCGGTTGACATCCACGAGCGTGACGTGCTTCCCGGCCCGAGAGGCGGCGTCGCAGACGAGCTCGACGGACGCGACCACCTCTCGGGGAAGGTGCCACGGCGATTCATCGGACGCGAGCGGTTCCGCCGAAACCGCGCTTTCCGACGAACGTTGCTTTCGGTCGCGCCGCCAACGCGCGAACCGCACCTCCGCGTTCGTGCCGAGGAACCACCGAACGATGGACGAGTGGAGTTCGGGTTCCTCCGCTTCGCCGGGGATGCCCGCGACGAAGAGCAACAGGTCGGCGGTCCCGGGAGCGGCCATGCCGGACCTCCCTCGCCCGGCCTCAGTGGCCCGCGGGAACGCCGGCGCCGAACGGACGCGGTTCCAGGACGAGGCCATCGTTTTCTATGAACGCCCGGTAGGCGACGACCGGAGTCTCCGCGGGAGCCCGCAGTACTTTCCCGGTCTCAAGGTCGAACACGGAACCGTGCCAGGGACATTCGACCCGGTGTCCGTCCAGCTCGCCTTCGTCGAGAGGACCGCCCTCGTGGGTGCAATCCGCGCCGATCGCAAAGAGCGTGCCCCGAACGTTGAACACGGCGACCGCCTGACCTTCCACATCGACCCGGACGCGCTTGCCTTCCGGGGGTGGAACGAACCCCTTGATCACGATCCGACGAGGGCCGGGGGACTGCATGCGAACGTGAAGGAAGCGTGGCTTATGCGCCTTCCGTCATGAAGTTCCGAGGAGCCGAGGAAAGGCTGGCTCGGCACCGAGGTCGATACTCGAGGATCCGCTGAGCCTTCGGACGCCGTGCTCGCTTGTCGGAATGGGGCGAAGCCCTCCGCCGGATTCGGGAGACCCTACGCGCTTCGCGGTCGGTTCCCAGAAATTCTTTCTAACCGAGCCACCTCGGGAGGGTGATGGCCTTCTGCAATTCTTGTGGTGCTTCGATCCCCGATAACGCCCGATTCTGCCAAGTTTGCGGCTCGCCGATCGTGGCCCCGCCGGGGGTGTCGAGGCCGCCGCCCGGACCCATTCCCCCGGCGGTCGGGGTCGGACCGACCGCACCCCCTTCGGTGCCGCCACCGTTCTCGCTCCCGACGACGCTCAACCTTCAGCCCGTTCCGGTACCCCCGGACCTTCCGTTTCACCCTCAAGCGGACGAGGTGATCTTTCGGGAGATTATCCCGAATCCCCGGCTCCGCTGGCGCCTCATGATCGGCGGCCTCCTGAGCGCGCTGATATTCCTCGTCTTCATCGTCCCGCTCACGATCTCGTTCGTGTTCAGCGGACTTGCCCTCGGTACGTTCGTCGCGGTTGCCGGCATCCTCGTGGGGATCTTCCTCGTGATCGTGGTGGTGTCGGTGGTCTACGCGACCTTGGCCTACCGCAAGTTCCGCTACTGGATCACCAATCATCGCACGGTGGGTCGCCGCGGGGTGATCGGCTACTCGATCGATTCGATTCCCCTCGAGACGATCTCCGATGTGATCGTGCAGCGGAGCATCGCGGACCGAATCCTCGGACTGAGCTCGATCTGGGTCCAACCGTTCGGGGGGACGCCGGTCGGTGGCTACGGGGCGGGCCAGTATCAGTTTGGGACCATGACGGGGACGAACAGCTTCCTCGGACTGATGCCGCCGGATGCGACGAACCTCCAACAACTCATCTTCTATCTCCGGGATGTCCGCCGGCGGGAGACGGGTCGACTCATCTGACCGTGGGCGGGGCCACGGTGACACACCGGAACTGCGTTGCCCCGGAGTGGCGATTGTCCCAGGCGGGTCGTGGGACCCAGACGGCATCCCGCACGACCCTATGGACCGGACGAGCGAGCCTTTCGCCTCGACTATCGCGATAAGGCACTGGAGATGGTCGTGCCGACGACCCCGGGGACGCAGAAACGTGGGGTGACACGTCCCGCCTGAATCATGACCACCATCCAACCCTCTTCGGTGACTGTGGAAGACACGCCGACCCGCTGCAACGGGACGACCGTCACGTGGCCCGACATATCCTCAATGTGCAGTTCGCCGCTCGAAATGGCAACACGGCGTACATGGAGGGTGGAGGCACGAATCAGCCACGGTACCATGAGTCGGTTGACGAAGGACGAGGCCCCCGCGACCGGAATCGCGATGACGAGGAACAGCTCCACCCACGTTGGGGTGGGCCAGCGGCCGCCGTAGACAAGAATGACACCACAGACCCCCGCTAGGCCTCCGATGAGCAGTCCCGCACCAATCGAAAAGTAGGGGAGGCCCCGCCTCAGCCGGTCTGCCTGGCTTTCCTCGATCGTTGCAGGGGACTCTCCCACGGCGAGCCAATTCAAGGTCTCAGGCGGTGTCGCAAGGTTCGCGGACGGCATGCCGTACCCCGATTCATTAGGATTTTTCCTCCGCCTTAAACCCCAAGGGTCAAGGTCCGAATCCCCGACGAAGCTAGTCCCAAGGTCTCCGGACCCCTGCGGGCGTTCCGGCTGGTGGTGAGGATTCGTCCCCTCGACCTGTATAACCTGCATGGCGACAGCACTTTGTCACTCTCCGAGATTTGGGCTGGAAATATGGATCCTGCCTCGCGTCGGGCCTGGACCGAGATCGTTACTCCAGAGGATTACGAGCAGCACATGGCCGCCGTGGGCCAAGCCCAGGCGGCTGCGTCCTTGACCCGGTCGCTTCTTGGCGCGGCCGCGCTCCCAGCGAGAAGCCGGGTGTCAATCGTCGGGGCGGGAACCGGTCAGATGCTGGACTACCTCGACGCCCGAGTCCTCCGCCCCTTTCGCCTCACCTTCACCGACCTTAACCCAACTTTCCTCGAGGTACTCCGAAGCCGCCTGACCCGGCGGCGTCTCACGGCGACGGTAATCGAGGACGACCTCGAACGAACCCGGCTCGCTGCGGCGCCGGATCTGGTTTTGGCGTCGCTGGTATTGGAGCACATCGATTGGCGCGTCGGTGTGAAAGCGCTCGCGGGCCTCCGGCCGAGGCTCTGTGGCCTCGTGCTCCAGGAAAATCCCCCGGGCATGGAAACGGCCGTCACTCCCGGCCGGAAGCTTCCCCCGTCGATGGCCAAAGGGATGGCAATCGCTCACCCTACCCTCATTCCTCGGGACCAGGTGATCGAGGCAATGGCCCGGGCCAAATTCCGATGTCGATTCGCCGAAACCGTGGCCGTGGCGGACGACAAACGGCTCGTTGGGCTGTTATTTCAGAACTCTCGAGCCACCCCTCGATGATTCGGGAGGTGCGCCCCGGGTTCTGTCCGCCACTACGATAGACCGCCCGGTCGAGGGTGACCGGCCTCTCGCGGTCGAAGGAATCACTTGGGACGGGCGAGAAGCTTGGCCAAGGGCTCGCGTAGATCATTGGGTGCGCAAAAGGGCTCGCGACCACCGTCGACCACGGCTCGGCGAAATATAATATATATATTTACACAACGATACCTAGGTCGGAATGCGGATGGAAGGGAGCCTTCTTCGGGAATCCGGCGAGCGTCCGCTCCCGGAGGAGATGCGGTCGAGGGCACCTCGGAGCCGGGGACGACCCCGCCTCGAATACCGTCCGCGGGTGCGCTCGGCCGACGACGTCCTGACCCTCCGCCGACACCACGTGCCGGCGGTCCTTATCACGCCGGACTGGGTGTCTCGGCACGGCTATCCGGTCGAGTTTCGCCCTTGGCTTGCGGTCCCGGCGCAGCTGTCGGGAAAGTTCTCCTCGGACTTCCGGATCCTCCCCGTGAAGGACGCGGACGCGCTCCGCGACCCGGGGATCGCCGAGATGGTCACCCTGCTGCTTCGGTTCGATCCTCTGGCCGCCCGCCTCGTGGCCGTGCGAAACCGCCACCAACTGGACCCGAACGAGCTCTATCGTCGGGTTCGCAACGAAGGCGTGGAGGCTCCGGCCACGCGCGTGCGCCTGCAGGAGTTCGCGCCGGCGATTCCGAAGGTCGGTTCCCCACTCTCCCGCTCGGAGCTCCGTTGGGTCGAGAAGAACAACCCGCCGGTCGCGGAGGCCGCATGATCGACCCCGAGGTTCAGGCCGCGGATACGATCCTCCGACGCGAGGGGATCCGATACGTCGTCGTCGGCGGCCAGGCGATCGCGCAGAGGGCCGCCACGACCACGCGGGACGTCGACGTGATGGTGGCGACCTCGGACTATGGCGCGACCGTGGCGCGCCTGAAGGCGGAACCGGGACTCGCCTTCGACTGGGACGATGGAAAGCTCTGTCGCTTTCGTTTCCTCGCCCTCGGCGGCGTCCCTCTGGACGTCATCAACTCGACCGTTTTCTCGGGTAATCGGACCGGCAAGGAGTTTTTCGACTTCCTGGCGAGCGAGGGGTCCCAGTCGGTCGATGGGATTCTCTACGCCACTCCGACGCTGGTCTGGTACACTCGACTCCTGACGAAGCGCTGGCGGGCCTACGCCGAGAAGATCGTCACGAACGTGATCGATGGCGTGCCGGTCCATCAACTCGACGGGGTCGAGGAGGTCGCCCACCGGTTCGGCACGGACAACGACATCGGGCCAAGAGTCGCGTACGTCCGCGAAGAACTGCGGCGCCCCGAAGTGGCCGCACTCTTGCGCCCTCCGTAGGAGCCGACTCGGGAACCCTTCGGGACGAGTCCGTCCTCGGCCCGATCGGCTGCGGCCGGGACATGCCAGGCCGATGGCGGTTGTTTCGCGTGACGGCCGTACCTCCGATTCTGACGGCTCCCTGCCGAAATTCCAAGACTTGTTGCATCTACTTTTCCACCATGCTCGGAGCCGAACTCGGGGTGATCCTGATCTCGTGCCCTGATGCGATGCGTTCTTCTAGGGGCGGGTAATTTCACGTTCGCTCGCGTTCAACTGGTACGGCAAATGGAAGCGCAACCCGTGCGTGGACCGGCCAAAATCGAGCGCCCGCTCGTGGCCTCGGGGTTGGTTCTCCTAAGTGGGTTGATTCTCCTCATCGAGGGAATTGTCGGGTCGATCGCCGCGAACGCCGCGACACCGCTGGTATTCAACAACATCCCAACCGAAGCCGCATGGCTGGGAGGGTTGGCGGCGTTCTTCGGGTTCGCAATCATCATGCTCGGAATCTACATTCTGCTCGAACCGCAGTATCACCTGGGATTCGGAATCGCCGTGCTGGCGGTCTCGCTGATCACCTTTTACGCCGACTCCGGCGTTTTGATTGGCCTGATCTTTGCATTCATCGGAGGGGTCCTCGCGATCGTATTCAGGCCCGCATCGGATCCTCGGTCAAGGACGGCCGTGGGGGGTCGGAGCCGATCCTCGACGTAGGACTCATACCGCGGTTTCAGGGAACAAGTAGCTAGGGTCACGGCAGCGCGAACAAGCCTGCGGGTGCCACTGACGAGATTTGCTTCCTGTTGGAGAACCCCGTCTTGTCGGCGCTCTCGCGCCGAGTTCGTTCCACTCTCACCGATTCAGGTCGAGCTCCCGACCATCGCCTTCATCGCTGCCAGTCGGCGCTTTTCTCTTTCGGCGGGAGAAACGTCCTCGACGTGCGTGGCGAGGGACCATGTGTGTCCGAACGGATCGGTGAACGACCCGAATCGATCTCCCCAGAACATCGTCTGAGGCTCCTGGACGGCCTTCGCCCCGGCCGACACGGCCCGCTTGAACGCAGCGTCGACATCGGGAACGTAGAGCCAGGCCGAGGCGGAGGTGCCGCGTAGGCTCCTCGGCGATTTCATTTCGGAGTCGGGGAATTCGTCGCTGAGCATGATGACCGAATCCCCTACCTCGATCTCGGCATGCCAGATTTTCCCACCCGGGCCGAGGGCCCGATTTCTTTCCTTCGCACTGAGCGCTTTCGCGTAAAACTCGAGCGCTCTCGCCCCGTCGTCCACCACGATCACATGGGTCACCGTATGGAATCCGCGCGGCACCGGCTCCGGAGCTTTCGGCATCGCTGTCCGCAAGAGGATTTCGCGGGATAAACGCACCGTTCTCCGAGTCTTGGCTCATCAAACGGAAATCTGTGTGCAAGGCAGATTGCAACCGACGGCCCCATTGGGGGTACCGGTTTATCCGGACGTTGACGTCCGAGTCTGGGCCGACTCGGACGCCGCGTTTTCCGAACGAGTCGCGACCAGGCCAACGACCCCTCCGAGGAACGTCACGACATACGTGGCGAGGAGAATGTCGTAGAGGTAACGGATGTCGCCGCCGTAGTAGGTGATGCCAAACAGGTAATTCGCCATCTGACCAGCCGACGCGAACCCGACCTGCTGGTAGGTGAAGATTCCGGCCAGCAAGAGTACCGCAAGCGAGGCGGAGCCGATTACGCCCGCGAGAACGGCTCGGCGGCTTCGAAGCACGAGCAGCAAGATCGCCCCGACGACGTCCGCCACCGCGGTCGCGAGAATCAGATACCACTGGTCGAAGTATCCGCTCGACACGGATCCAAAGTCGGTCTGGAGGTTCTTGTCCGTGATGAGTATCAGAACGGAAAGACCGGCGGCTATCAGGAACGGGGCGCTGTAGACAATCGGGAAGCGGTTCTGGGTTCGCGTTCTCTCCATGAGAGGCTCCTTGAACCGCCGAGAGACGCGGATAGTGACCCTGTTTTTGGTGCAATTGCGGAAGTATTTGGTCCAAAGGCGGGACGGTGGCTTCTCGAACGACGACGTGGGAGTCCCACTGCTTGACCGAGTTCGTTGAGCGACGAACGTCGAGGCGCGCGCCTCCAGTCTCGAATCCGGTTCGAGTGGATCATGCTGGAGCACTGCGTACAGGACTCCTTTCAGCCACTCCGCATCTCGCGTTGAGGCTCGGGAATCCGTTTTATTACCGAGCGACCGAATTCGCATTTCGAATGGTCGCTTGGTCCATTCTCCTTCGCGGCCCTCCCCGCCTGATCGCGGGGATGTTCATCTTAGTCGGCGTCGCTTTGTTGGGTATCGGAGCCCTCCTGCTCTTGGGTACGCCGGGGCCGGCGGCGGTCCAGCTCTACCTCGTCGTGTCGATCGCGTTGCTTTGCCTAGGAATCGTGATGGCGGGATTCGGAATCGTCTGGCTTCGCCAGAGCCCACCTCCCCGGGGGGCGTCCTCCCGGTAGCTCCGACTGGCGGGCCGCTGGGCAACCACGCCTCGCGGCAAGTGGATGTAAGACTCGTTGCAC
>Ga0187781_10000100_pt1 | contig 57206 bp, 47 predicted proteins | sample 0715_SJ02_MP02_2_FD_132447 | JGI IMG/M metagenome (GOLD analysis project Ga0187781, IMG submission 132447) | Tropical peat soil microbial communities from peatlands in Department of Meta, Colombia - 0715_SJ02_MP02_20_MG | ecosystem: Environmental > Terrestrial > Soil > Wetlands > Peat | place...
CTCGTTGCAATTGACCGCCGCGGCAATGCCTCCCGTGGTCCGGGCCAACGCGGCAACGCTGACGCTGCATGGGGTGCAAGCCGGAGCGCCGGTGCGCGTGCGCCAAGGCTCGGCCGAGACGGTGCTGCCGTGTGTGCTCGACGCCTCGCTGCCCGATCGGGTGGTGCGAGTGGCAGCGGGTCATGCCAACAGTGCAGGCCTGGGCCCGATGTTCGGGCCCATCACGCTGGAGCGAGCCTAGCCATGGCGCAATTTGAGTCCTGGGCGCTGAACTTGTCGGACGCGGCCTGGTGGCCGGCCTTGTGGGGCGTGATTTGGATCATCGTCAAGATCGTTGCGATCGTGCTGCCGCTTCTTTTAGCCGTGGCGTACGCCACGCTGTGGGAGCGCAAGCTCATTGGCTGGATGCACGTGCGGCGCGGGCCCAATCGCGTCGGGCCGCTGGGCCTGCTGCAACCGATTGCGGACGCGGTCAAACTCATCTTCAAGGAGATCATTTCGCCAACCCAGGCCGACCTAGCGCTGTTTTTTCTTGCGCCAGCGGTGGTCATGGCACCAGCACTGGCTGCCTGGGCGGTGATCCCGTTTGCCCCCGGGGTTGTCCTGGCCGACATCAATGCCGGCCTGCTGTTCGTGATGGCAATTACCTCGTTGGGCGTGTACGGCGTGATCATTGCCGGATGGGCCTCGAATTCGAAATACGCGTTTCTTGGCGCCTTGCGCGCTTCGGCGCAGATGGTCTCCTACGAGTTGGCGATGGGCTTTGTGCTGGTGGGCGTGCTGCTCGTGTCGGGCTCGATGAACATGAGCGTGATCGTCAATACGCAAAACAGCGGCTGGTTTGCCAGTCACGGTTTGACCTTCCTGTCCTGGAACTGGCTGCCGCTACTGCCCTTGTTCGGAATCTACGTGATATCGGCCACGGCAGAGACCAATCGGCATCCTTTCGACGTGGTGGAAGGCGAATCGGAGATTGTCGCGGGGCACATGATCGAATACTCGGGAATGGCGTTTGCGATGTTCTTTTTGGGCGAATACGCCAACATGATCCTGCTCTCGACGATGGCCGCCGTGATGTTTCTTGGTGGGTGGGAGGCGCCCATCGATCTGGGATTGCTGCTGGATCTGCACACACCCAGCTGGTGGCACGACGGCCTATCGGCCTGGTTCTGGCTGCTGGCCAAGATTTTCGGTGGTCTGTCGATGTACATCTGGATCCGTGCGTCGTTTCCGCGCTATCGCTACGACCAGATCATGCGTCTGGGCTGGAAGATTTTCATCCCGATCACGCTGGCGTGGCTTGTCGTTGTCGCCATTTGGATGCAAACATCGCTGAACATCTGGCCGGCGGGCGCGCATCCGCTGACCGCGCATGACAGCGCAAGTGCCGCAGCCCGGGCGCCGGCTGTGCTTGCGGCAGGCGTGCCCAGACCCTAGGACGCCGACCGTGCAACGAGTCCTAGACTTTCTCGACTCCCTGCTGCTGCGGGAACTGTTCAAGGGTTTTGCCCTGACGGGTCGGTATTTGTTCAAACGCAAGATCACGATTCTGTATCCGGAACAAAAAACACCGGCGTCGCCTCGTTTTCGGGGACTGCACGCACTGCGCCGCTATCCCAACGGGGAAGAGCGCTGCATCGCCTGCAAGCTGTGCGAGGCGGTGTGCCCGGCCTTGGCCATAACGATCGAGTCCGAATTGCGTGAGGATGGCACGCGGCGCACGACACGCTACGACATTGACTTGACCAAATGTATTTTTTGCGGGTTTTGCGAGGAGAGCTGTCCCGTCGATTCGATTGTGGAGACGCACCACAGCGAATACCACGGCGAGCGTCGGGGCGATTTGAATTTCACCAAAGAGATGCTACTTGCCGTTGGTGACCGTTACGAGTCCGAAATTGCCAAGGCGCGCGAACGCGACGCGCGCTATCGCTGAGATTACCGATGGATACCGTGGCTATCTTGTTTGCCGTTTTTTCCGCCAGCACGCTGGCATCCGCGCTGCGCGTGATTACGGCGCGCAACCCGGTACATGCGGTGCTGTACCTGGTGCTGTGCTTTTTTTCCGCCGCCTGCCTGTGGTTGCTTTTGCAGGCCGAATTTTTGGCCATTGCCCTGGTGCTCGTGTATGTCGGGGCGGTGATGGTGCTGTTTTTGTTCGTGGTGATGATGCTCGACATCCAGATCGACCGCCTGCGGTCGGGATTTTGGCGTCACTTGCCGCTGGCAGCACTCGTTGGGGTGGCGATTGCCCTGCAACTGTGGCTCGTGCTGGCCAACGGCCACTGGCAGTTTCTCACGCCGCCGGCGACCGATATCGCCAAGGTGGGCAACACCAAAGCACTGGGCGAGCTCACCTTCACCGAATATGTTTTGCCGTTGCAGATCGCCGGCGCCATCTTGCTCGTCGCGATCGTCGCCGCCATAGCGCTGACGTTGCGGCGGCGGACCGATTCTTTGCACCAACGTCCCAGCGAGCAGGTGCGCGTTCGTGCCCGCGATCGCCTGACCATTGTTCACATGCCGCCCGCGGCGCGCGTTGATGCGGCACACAAGACACCGGTGAAGGAGGCTTGAGCGATGGTTTCCCTCTCGTGGTACCTGTTCGTCGGAGCCGTGCTGTTCGCGATCAGCGTGATCGGCATTTTTCTTAACCGCAAAAACCTCATTGTGCTGCTCATGGCAATCGAATTGATGTTGCTGGCGGTCAACACCAATTTCATCGCCTTTTCTCATTTTTTGGGCGATCTGCACGGACAGGTTTTCGTGTTCTTCATCCTCACCGTTGCCGCCGCCGAATCGGCGATCGGCTTGGCGATCTTGGTTGCGCTGTTCCGCAATATGAACACGATCAACGTCGACGAGCTCGACGCTCTCAAAGGCTGAGGTGCACGTGACACCGATACTCAAACTGGCTTTGCTGGTGCCGCTGGCGCCGCTTGCGGGCGCCATCGCAGCGGGGCTGTTCGGCCGTACCCTGGGTCGCACCGGGGCGCACGTCGTGACGATCTTTGGCGTGCTGGTCGCAACGCTGGTGTCGGCACTGATCTTCTGGAGCGTCATCTTTGATCATCGGGTCATCGGCGGCACGGTGTACACCTGGGCGCAAACCGGCGATGGCTTGCACCTGGAGATTGGTTTTTTGATCGACTCCCTGACGGCCACGATGATGCTGGTTGTGAGTTTCGTATCGCTCATGGTGCACATCTACACGATCGGTTACATGGCCGATGACCCGGGATATCAGCGCTTTTTCTCCTATATCGCGCTATTTACGTTTTCGATGTTGATGCTCGTCATGAGCAACAACTTCCTGCAACTGTTCTTCGGGTGGGAGGCTGTCGGGCTGGTCTCGTACCTGCTGATCGGTTTTTGGTTTAAACGCCCCAGCGCGATCTACGCGAACCTCAAAGCGTTTATCGTGAACCGAGTTGGCGACATGGGCTTTGTCCTTGGGATCGGACTGATCTACGCATACTGCGGCAGCCTTGATTACGCCGCGGTGTTTGCCAAGGCCTCGACGCTGGCCAACAGCGTATTGCCCGGCAGCGACTGGTCCGTGATAACGGTGATCTGCGTGTGTTTGTTCATCGGCGCGATGGGCAAATCAGCGCAGTTTCCGCTGCACGTGTGGCTACCCGATTCCATGGAGGGCCCCACCCCCATCTCGGCGCTCATACACGCGGCAACGATGGTCACGGCGGGCATCTTCATGGTCGCGCGCACTTCCCCCTTATTTGAGCTCTCCGACACGGCGCTGTCGTTCGTCATGGTGATCGGTGCCATCACGGCGCTGTTCATGGGACTGCTTGGCATCGTGCAAAACGACATCAAACGCGTGATCGCCTACTCGACGCTATCGCAGCTGGGCTACATGACGGTGGCGCTGGGCGCCTCGGCGTACTCGGTCGCAATCTTTCACCTTGTGACCCACGCATTTTTCAAGGCCCTGCTGTTCCTGGCGGCCGGATCGGTCATCATTGCCTTGCATCACGAACAGGACATCCGACGCATGGGCGGGCTGTGGCGCTACATGCCGATCACCTGGATCACCTCGGTGATCGGCGCCCTTGCTCTGATCGGCATGCCGGGTTTTGCGGGGTTTTATTCCAAGGACAGCATTATTGAAGCGGTCGGCCACTCGCAACTTCCCGGCAGCGGCTTTGCCCAATTTGCCGTCACGGCGGGCGTATTTGTGACGGCGCTGTATACGTTTCGCATGATTTTCCTGGTCTTTCATGGCAAGGAGCGGTTTGGCGCACACCATGCGCATGGACACCACGCCCACGGGGACGAGCAAGAGCATGCGCACGCGGGATCAGCGCCCCATGAGAGCCCGGCCGTTGTTTGGGTGCCCTTGGTATTGCTGGCCATCCCTTCGGTGATCGCCGGCGCTGTCGGGGTGCAAGCAATGGTCGCGGGCGACTATTTCGCCGGTGCAATTGCTGTGGATCGCAGCGCGCACGAGGCGATGGCCGAGCTGTCGCGCGAATTTGCGGGGGCGCTGGACATGGCGCTTGACGGATTCACCCGTTTGCCATTTTTGCTGGCGGCAGCGGGCGTAGCGGTGGCCTGGCTGCTCTATATCGTGCGCCCGAATTTGCCGGAAGTGGTGCGCGCTCGCGTGCCCTGGTTGTACCGCCTGCTCGACCACAAGTACTACCTCGATCAGATCAATGAGGTGGTTTTTGCCGGCGGCGCCCGCTGGATCGGGGGCGGTTTTTGGAAGCAAGGCGACGTGGCGCTGATCGATGGCGTGTTTGTCAACGGATCGGCACGCATGGTCGGGCGCTTGGCACAGCTGATTCGGCGTGTGCAATCGGGCTTCATTTACCACTACGCCTTCATCATGCTCGTGGGAATTGTCGTCATGCTTTTTGTCTTCCTGACATGGCCCTATCTGCCGGCGCTGATTGCCGAAAGCCGTTGACATCGTTTGCATCTTGCGCCCACCGACCAAATCAGCATGAGTGCCTCGTTTCCCTGGTTAAGTTTCAGCATCTGGATCCCGATCATCTTCGGCGGCTATTTGCTTGCCGTCGGGCGCGATGGAAGACCGGGAGTCGTGCGTGCCATTGCGCTGGCGGGCTCTCTGGTGTCGGTACTGGCGACCGTACCCGTGGTGCTGGGTTTTGATCCCTCGCGAGGCGGCCTGCAGTTTACGGAAAGGGTCGCCTGGATTACCAATCCGACCGCGCACTATTACCTGGGTGTCGACGGGATCTCGCTGTGGTTTGTGCCTTTGACGGCATTTATCACGGTGATCGCGGTACTGGCCGGCTGGAAGGCCATTGAAGAGCGCCTGGCGCAGTACTACGCCGCATTTCTCATCCTTTCGGGACTGATGATCGGTGTTTTTTGCGCAGCCGACGGTTTGCTGTTTTTCTTCTTCTTCGAGGCAACGCTGATCCCGATGTACCTGATCATCGGTGTATGGGGTGGACCCAATCGCGTTTACGCGGCGATCAAGTTTTTCCTGTACACCCTGCTCGGATCGCTGCTGCTGCTGGTTTCGCTCGTATATCTGTACCAGGCCTCAGGAGGCACCTTCGATATTGCGGCCTGGCAGCGTCTGCCCTTGGGCTACACGCCCCAGATGCTCTTATTCCTGGCCTTTTTTGCGGCCTTTGCGGTCAAGGTGCCGATGTGGCCGGTGCATACCTGGCTGCCCGATGCCCACGTGGAGGCGCCGACCGCCGGTTCGGTGGTCTTGGCTGCCATCATGCTAAAGCTCGGGGCCTACGGTTTCGTGCGTTTTTCTTTGCCCATCGCGCCCGATGCCGCGCATGCACTGGCCCCCGCAGTAATGGCGATCTCGTTGATCGCCGTTGTGTACGTCGGGTTCGTGGCGCTCGTGCAGACGGACATGAAAAAACTCGTGGCCTACTCGTCGATTGCCCACATGGGGTTCGTGACGCTGGGATTTTTCCTCTTCACTCCTATCGGGGTGGAAGGCGCGCTTGCGCAAATGATTTCGCACGGTTTCGTGTCGGGCGCAATGTTCCTTTGCATCGGCGTGATGTATGACCGCGTGCATTCGCGCAACATTGCCGACTACGGCGGGGTCGTGAACACAATGCCGCGCTTTGCGGCCCTCATGATGTTGTTTGCCATGGCCAATTGCGGCCTGCCGGCCACCAGTGGCTTCGTTGGCGAGTTTCTCGTGATCCTGGGAGCGGTGCGATTTGATTTCTGGATCGGGGCCATCGCGGCAACGACCATGGTGCTGGGCGCGGCATATTCGCTTTGGATGTACAAGCGCGTGATCTTCGGCGATGTGGCCAACCCCGCCGTGGCCAAACTGAAGGATATCGATGGACGGGAGTTTGTCGCGCTTGGGCTGCTGGCCGTTGCCGTGCTCGCCATGGGTCTGTACCCCGCCCCGCTGATCGATGCCATGCATGCCTCCGTCGCGGATCTGCTTGCGCAGGTGGCGCATTCCAAATTCATTGCGGGAAACCTGTAGATGGAGCCGCCGCTTAATTTCTCCGCCGTCTTTCCGGAAGCAATCTTGCTTGCGGGGGCGTGCTTTATTCTGGTTGCCGATCCGTTTTTCACCGACCGCTCCCGCAACAGCGCGTATTGGCTGTCGCTGCTGTGCTTGCTGGCGGTAGCGTTCGCCGCCTGGGGGCCTTTGTCCGACGGGGCCGTGGAGTACGGCTTTGGCGGCATGTACCTCACCGATCCGATGACGGCAGCGCTTAAGCTGGCGGCGATTTTGGCTACCGCCGTCACCTTCGTCTACGCACAGGGGTATGCACGCTTGCGCAACATGTGGCGCGGTGAATTCTTCGCCCTAGGACTGTTTACCTTGCTGGGGATCATGGCCATGATCTCGGCTAACAACCTGCTCGTGATCTACCTTGGGCTTGAGCTCCAATCGCTGTCGCTGTATGGCTTGGTCGCCTTGCGTCGCGACGAGCCGCGCGCTTCGGAGGCGGCGATGAAGTATTTCGTACTCGGCTCGCTGGCTTCGGGATTTCTCCTGTACGGCATGTCGATGCTGTACGGAGGAACGGGCACGCTGGACATCAACGGCTTGGCACACCGAATCGCTGCGGGACAGGCGGTGAATCTGGCATTGGTGCTGGGGACGATCTTTGTGGTCGCAGGGATCGGTTTTAAATTGGGGGCGGCGCCGTTTCACATGTGGGTTCCGGACGTCTATCAAGGCGCACCAACCCCCGTTACGCTGCTGTTGGCGTCGGCACCCAAGATCGCCGCATTTGCGATCGCGTTTCGCCTGCTTGTCGAAGGGGTGCCGCAGTTGGCGGTCGATTGGCAGCGGATGGTCGCGCTGATCGCGGTGGCTTCCCTTGCCGTGGGCAACGTCACGGCGGTGGCGCAGACCAATCTTAAGCGAATGCTGGGCTACTCCACGGTGGGGCAGATGGGCTTTTTGTTGCTTGCCCTGCTCGCAGGTGTGGTTGGTGGCAACACGGCCATTACCGCTGGGGCATACGGTGCGGCTATGTTCTACGTTCTTACCTACGCCCTTGCCACTGCGGGCTGCTTTGGCATCATTTTGCTGCTTGCGCGCGAAGGATACGAGGCCGAGGAAATCGCCGATCTGCGGGGACTGGCCAAACGCAGTCCCTGGTACGCCTTTGTCATGACCTTGCTCATGCTCTCGCTCGCGGGCATTCCACCGACCGTGGGATTTACCGCCAAGTTCATCGTGTTGCAGGCTCTGGTCTCCGAGGGTGGCAGCCCGACCACTTGGACACTAGCGGTCGTTGCCGTGCTCTTCTCGCTGGTTGGCGCGTTTTACTATTTGCGTGTCGTCAAGGTGATGTGGTTTGACGAGGCTGCCGACTCAACTCCGATCGTCGCCGGACAGGACATGCGCATCACCTTGACCGCAAACGGCGTGCTGGTGCTGTTGCTTGGCGTGCTGCCACAAGGCCTGCTCACGCTGTGCTACGGCGCCGTGCTGCGCGCTCTCGGTGGCTGAGAATCCCAAGTCCGCCCCTGCGCCGGTGCCGCCGGCTCTGGCCGGCGATACTGCGAGCGCGTCGTTAGTCGAAGAAACGCTCGAAACGAAGATCGCCTACGACGGGGTGTTCATCCAGGTCATACGCGATCGCGTCCGCTGTGCGGACGGCCACGTTGCCGTGCGCGAATACATCCGCCATCCAGGTGCGGTGCTGATTGTCGCGCTGCTCGATGATCAGACGCTGCTGCTTGAGCGCCAATATCGCTACGCGCTGCGGCGCAGCGTTGTCGAGATGCCAGCTGGCAAACTCGAACCCGGAGAAGAGCCACTTGCCTGCGCCCAGCGCGAATTGCTCGAAGAAACGGGCTACCGCGCCGCACGCTGGGATCGCTTGGGCGCGTTTCACAACGCCATTGGGTATTCGGACGAACTAATCGCGGTGTACCTGGCGCGCGATCTGCACTTTGTCGGGTCGTCCTCGTGCGAGCCCGGCGAAGTGCTGCAGGTGTTCCGTGCGCCCTGGCGTGAGCTACTGCAATGGACCACCTCGGGGATTGTCACCGACGTCAAGACCATCGTCGGCGTCCATTGGCTTGAGCGCTTCTTCGCACGGGGCGCACCGGCACTTTCCGGCGCCGAAGCTCATGCCGGTCTACCGCAAGGCGCTCCGGGCAGGGCATCGTCATAACTATGGCGAGCTGGCTGGCGCGAATGCGGCGCTGGGTTACCGGCGAAGACGCCACGGGGACCGATCAAGCCGCATCGCCTCTGGCCCCCGAGGCGGCGATGAGTACCGAGCCAACGCCCGCGTCGGCGGCGCAGGCCGTCGCACCCGGCGCGGGCGATGCCGAGGCTACCGCGGATCTTGAGCTGCGCTTTTTCCGGTGGTTGATCGGCGAAGTGCCCGAAACGATAACACCCGATGCCGCCGCCGAGGAGCGATTGCTTGCACATGTGGATGCAGTGACGCGCTCGGAGCAAATGCGCGCGGACTTGTTGCCGCGGGCCCAATCGGTCATTCCAGAATTACTCCATAGCTTGCGCGACGATCGTCAGTCCGTCCGGGCACTTTCCGCGCGAGTTGCTCGCGATCCAAATCTTGTAGTCGAAGTCATTCACCTTGCCAACACCGTGGGCTATCGTCCCGACACTCCGGTCACTGACCTCATGCAGGCCGTCGCCCGGCTTGGAACCGAGGGTTTGCGCCGAGCGATTGCGCGAGTGCTGCTCAAGCCGATCTTCGATGCACAGGCCGACCCCTTGTTGGGGCGCGCCACGCAGCGTCTTTGGCAGCAATCCGAGCTCAAGGCCAGTTTGTGCTTGCAGCAAGCGGCAGGCGCCGGGCTCGACCCTTTTGAAAGCTATCTGGCAGGCTTGATGCATAACGTTGGTTGGACCGCACTACTTCGAGCCGTGGACCGCAGCCCCGACGGTGCGCCACTCATTTTCAGTCCCGCCTTGATCCACGCCTTAGGACCACGCCGAGAGCGGTTTTTTGCGCTATTTGTCGGATCGTGGGATTTAAGCGATGCACTAACGTCGCTTGCGCGGGAAGTGTCGATCGCTGGTTTTGCCGGCGCGCACCATCCCATGGCGCAGTTGCTCTTGTACGCCGACCGCGCTTCTGCGCAGCAACTACTTCAGTCGACAGATGAGTCTTCGCCCAGCACGGATTCGGCCGGCGTGTAGTTCTTGCCCAGAGCGGTGGCAACCGCCTCGTGCGTGAGCAAACCGTCATGGACCTGCAAACCGGCGCGCAAATGGCGATCGTCCGCGCAGGCCTTTTTCCAGCCTTTTGCGGCCAGAGCAAGAGTAAAGGGCAAGGTCGCGTTGTTCAGTGCGAAGGTTGAAGTGCGCGCGACCGCCCCGGGCATGTTGGCGACACAGTAGTGCACGATTCCGTCAAGGACATAGATCGGATTGGCGTGCGTGGTGGCGTGCGAACTTTCGAAGCAGCCGCCTTGGTCAATGGAAACATCGACAAGGACCGCACCCGGCTTCATGTTTGCCAGTTGTGAACGCTTGATCAACTTGGGTGCGGCCGCGCCGGGAATGAGCACCGCACCGATGACCAGGTCCGCGTCATACACTGTCTGTTCCGTTGCGTCGATGGAAGCGAACTCGGTACGCAGCCGCCCCAGAAAGATGTCATCAAGCGCCTGTAATCGCGGCAGCGAACGGTCGAGCACCGTGACGTCGGCTCCTAGGCCGATGGCCATCTTCGCGGCGTTGGTGCCGACGACGCCGCCCCCGATGATCGTGACCTTGCCGGGAGCCACGCCAGGTACGCCACCGAGCAGCACGCCGCGACCCTCGTGACTTTTTTGCAGGGCAACGGCACCAACTTGTATCGCCATGCGTCCGGCGACCTCGCTCATTGGCGCTAGCAGCGGCAGTCCGCCGCGATCATCGGTGATCGTCTCGTAACCGATTGCCGTGCATCCCGAGCGTTGCAGCAGTTCGGTTTGTTGTGGGTCCGGCGCCAGATGCAGGTACGTGAACAACAGCTGCGAGCGCCGCAGCATCCGGCACTCCTCGGGCTGGGGCTCCTTAACCTTGACGATCATCTGCGCCGCCGAAAATACGGCTGCCGCGTCGGCCGCAATCTGCGCACCGGCGGTGCGATACGCCTGGTCATCGCAACCAATCCCAAGCCCCGCACCGGTTTGAACCAGCACCGAATGACCGTGGTGGATCGCTTCGCGAACCGCGGCCGGGGTCATGCCGACCCGATATTCGTGAACTTTGATTTCCTTGGGAACGCCAATCAGCATCAATGTCTCCGCGCGCCAAGCGAGAATACACGCGTACCGTATGCGCGAACCCTCGAAAAGCTGGACGTACCGACCACAATGGACAAGCGCCCGCTTTGCCCTATGGCCGCGGCGCGAAACTGACCCCGCGTCGATCGCAAGAAAAGACCATGGTCAGGCGTACCGCGCTCGTGCGTGTGGCGGCAAAGCGAGAAAATTGTGCTCGGCCATCGCAATGCAGGAAACCTCAAATACCGCCTTCGGCGTGGGTGCGGCTGGTAGGGCAGGCCATGCGATGGCCAAGCGCGTGGCAACTGCGCCAGAGTGCGCCCGCAGCGCGCTACCGCACCGGAAGGTGCACAACCATGGCCAACCACCAGCGCGGCGGCGTGCGCCACTTCGATATATCGACAGCGTCTGCACCCTGACGCACCTTGGCGTTGCCTGGCCCATGAACACTTAGGGACCCGGCCAATTGGACGGCATCGACAAAAAAAGTAATCCCATCGCAAGAAGGATACTGGATCTGACGGCAATACCAATTCCGGATACACTGCCGACAACGCGGGGCGCGAATTCGCGCCCCGGATGCACCGCGCGTAACCTGTGAGATTTGGGTGTGGCCCGCGCAGGCACGGTCATCGCCGGCCCCGGGTCCGGGGCATTGCGCCGGAGCTTTTGCCATGTCGTTTCGCACCGCGTCCCTTTTGCTGCACCCCTGCGCGCTGGCGCTTGGCGCATTCGGTCGCCGGGACGGTTCATCGCAGCGCGAAACTTGGCGCGTGCGGGCACTGATCCGCGTATATCGCGACGTTCGACGACGACGCTTGGCACGAGAAGTCTAGCCGGAGCTCGGTTTGTCGGGACGCGCAGCAAGCCCCCGACCGCGTCGATCCTGGCGGCCCTGGACGCCGGGCGCCTACGAGCACACAGTGCGGCTGAGCACAACGGCATACGGCCGTTGGCCGCGGGAGATTGCAGATGAACACCGTTGTTGCGCGCAGCAGTTTTACCGAAAAAGATCTCGATCGCTGGCTCGATCACAATCGCATTAGCGAAATCGAATGTCTCGTGCCTGACCTTGCTGGCGTAGCACGCGGCAAGATCTTGCCCCGCGAAAAATTCACCGAAGATCGGGGCATGCGCGTTCCAGAGGACATTCTGGCGATGACCATCAATGGTGATCGTCCAGGCTCGGATCCGCGCTATCGCGCCGTCATCGCGGCCATCGACCACGACCTGATTTTGCGACCGGATCCAACAACCGTGTGTATCGTGCCCTGGGCCACCGATCCCACGGCGCAGGTAATCCACGACGCGTTTCGCAGCGATGGCAGTACTGCCGAGTTTGCTCCGCGATCGGTGCTGCGGCGTGTCATCTCGCTGTACACGGGAAAAGGGTGGGCGCCGGTGGTCGCACCGGAGCTCGAGTTTTACCTCGTGGCCAAGAATGCCGATCCGAACATGCCACTGATGCCGCCGGTTGGGCGCAGCGGGCGCGCAGAAACCGTTCGGCGCGCTTACAGCATCGACGCGGTCAACGAATTCGACCCGCTGTTCGAAGATGTCTACGACTACTGCAAGGCGATGGAGTTGGACGTCGACACGCTGATCCACGAGGTCGGAGCCGGGCAGATGGAAATCAACTTCTTTCATGGCGACCCGCTGCAGCTGGCCGATCAGACGTTTTACTTCAAGCGCACGATGCGGGAGACCGCACTACGCCACGGCATGTACGCGACGTTCATGGCCAAGCCCATGGAAGGCGAACCTGGTTCGGCGATGCACATCCACCAAAGCCTGATCGATGTGCGAACCGGACGCAATATTTTTTCCAATCCCGATGGCAGCGCCTCCAAGATCTTCAATCACTTCCTGGCCGGACTACAAAAGCACATGCCCGCGGGCATGGCGCTGGTGGCGCCGTATGTCAATTCATATCGGCGCATCGTGCGCCACGGGGCAGCCCCAATTAATGTGCAATGGGGCCACGACAACCGCACCGTCGGATTTCGCATTCCCGGTTCGACGCCGGAGAATCGCCGTGTCGAAAACCGCGTCATCGGTGCCGATGCCAACCCCTACCTCTCAATTGCAATTACCTTGGCCTGCGGCTGGCTCGGAATCGAGGAGCGCCTGGAGCCTACGGCGGAAAGTACCGGCAGCGCCTATGCGCACGATTACGAGCTGCCACGCAGCCTATCGGAAGCCGTTGGCGAACTGCGCCAGAGTAAGCCGCTGCACAACGTCCTGGGGCAGTCGTTCATCGACGTCTACGCTTCAGTCAAGGAGCTCGAGTATGCTGAATTCATGAAGGTGATCAGCCCCTGGGAGCGCGAATATCTGCTGCTGCACGTATGAAGATGGAAGAGCACACGATGGCTACGCAATCGCAGACCAAGGGGCTACCCAACTACGACACGGCCGCGCTTCAGCAAGAGGACAGCGCGCATTACCTGCATCCATTCACGGATCACAAGGCCTTAGCGGCGCAGGGTGCACGGGTGATTGTGCGTGGCGAGGGAATCTACGTCTGGGACTCGGAGGGCAAGCGCATTCTGGACGGGATGTCTGGACTTTGGTGCGTGAACGTCGGCTATGGCCGCACGGAGATTGCCGATTCGGCATATCGACAGATGCTAGAGCTGCCCTTCTACAACAGCTTTTTTAATACCGTCAATGTGCCTGCAATCCAGCTTGCCAGCGCACTGGCCGAGGTCGCACCGCCGGGCTTTGCGCATGTGTTTTATGCCGATTCGGGTTCCGAAGCCAATGACACGATCGTACGCATGGTGCGCCGCTATTGGGACATCGAGGGCCAGTCCCAGCGCAAAGTGATCATCAGCCGTCACAACGCGTACCACGGCAGCACGGTTGCGGCGGCTTCGCTCGGTGGCATGAAAGGAATGCATGCGCAGGGCGACCTGCCGATTCCCAACATCGTGCACATTGAACAGCCGTACCATTTTGCAAATGGTGGCGGGTTGCCAATCGAGCAGTATGGCATCGTTGCGGCACGTCGTCTCGAAGAGAAAATTCTCGAACTCGGTCCTGATCGCGTCGCCGCATTTATTGGCGAGCCGGTGCAGGGCGCTGGCGGTGTCATCATTCCACCGAGCAGCTACTGGCCCGAAATCCAGCGCATCTGCGACGAATACGGAATCTTGCTTGTCTCCGACGAGGTGATCTGCGGCTTCGGGCGCCTGGGCCACTGGTTCGGCGCGCAGCGAATGGGAGCTCGGCCAGACCTGATAACCTTCGCCAAGGGTGTGACCTCAGGTTACGTCCCGTTGGGTGGGGTCCTGGTTGGCGAGCGTGTGGCTCGTGCGCTGATCGAGCGGGGCGGCGAGTTTCATCACGGCTTTACCTACAGTGGACATCCCGTGGCCTGCGCCGTGGCCCTCGAGAACCTTGCGATCCTTCGCCGCGAGCGTCTTGTCGAAAAAGTGCGCGAGGATACGGGGCCGTATCTGCAGCAGCGCTTTGAGGCGCTAGTCGAGCATCCGCTCGTGGGTCTGGCGGAAACCTGCGGGCTGCTTGCCGGGCTGGTTCTGGTCAAGCGCAAAAAGCCCGTCCAGATTTTTGCCGAAGAGCTTGCCGTGGGCATGGTCTGCCGTGGCCACATGTTCCGCAACGGAATCATCATGCGCGCAGTCGGTGATCGAATGATCATCGCCCCGCCCCTGGTGATCACGCGCACGCAGATCGACGAAATGATGGAGCTGATCCGAAGCTGCCTGGACCAGACCCTGCAGGATCTTTCGGCGCGTGGCTGGCTTTGAACGCCGCGATGGCATGCAATATTCAAAGCGAGAAACCATCCAATATCAGCTGAGCAAGTCGCGCAGGCGATACCAAGCCATTGCCAGAACCAGCGCTGGCATACGCAACGCTGGGCCTCCGGGAAAAATGCGGTGCGGCATGCGTGCAAAGACATCAAAGCGCGCCGCGTTAGCGCCGATCGCCTCGGCGACAAGTTTGCCGGCCAGGCCGCTCAGTGCCAAGCCATGACCGGAGAATCCTTGCAGGTAGAAGATATTGGGAGCAATACGGCCAAAATCGGGGGCACGGTTCATCGTGATATCGACAAAACCGCCCCACGAATATTCGATCGGTACGTCGTGCAACTGGGGAAATACGCCCAGCATGCGCCGGCGCATCGTCGATGCCAAATCCCGAGGAACGACCGTTGAGTAGCTGACCCTGCCGCCAAAGAGCACGCGGTGGTCGCCCGAGAGCCGAAAGTAGTCGAGCACGAACTGCGTGTCGCTCACACAAGCCTGGCTTGGGATCAGCGCGCGCGCGCGATCGGCATCCAGCCGTGCACTGGCGGCCATGAAGGTGCCCACAGGCATGATGCGCTTGCTTAATTCGGGCGCAAGCTCCTCGAGATAGACGTTTCCCGCCAGCAGCACGTGGCGGCAGCGCAGCGCACCGCGTTCGGTGTGAATAACCGGTGCGGTGCCTCGTTCGAGCTTGATAGCGCGCGAGCGCTCGTGAATACATACCCCGAGCCCCGCGCCAGCGCGCGCCAAGCCCTGGGTATATCGAAGTGGGTGCAGATGGCCGCCGCGCGGATCAAATGCCAGCGCCTCATAGCGCTGCGAATCGATCCACTGGCGAACCTGGGCGCGATCGATGAGTCGCATGCCACCGTAGCCGTAGTCGCGTTCGAGTTCCTCGACCCACACGCGCAGCTCTTTTGCCCTGCGCGGTCCAATGGCTGCGGCGATAAAACCGTCTTGCCACTGGCACTCAATGGCAAAATCGCGGCGTCGCTGCGCGACGAGTTCTACTGCCTCAACCGTCATATCCCAGATCGTGCGCGCGGCGTCCGTACCCAATTGGCGGCGCACGACCGACATGTCGCAGGCCAGGCCGCCGAGCACTTGGCCACCATTGCGTCCCGACGCACCCCAGCCAACGTGCGCGGCCTCCAGCACAACCACCTCTAGGCCTGCGCGACGCAACTCGATTGCGGCCGACAGACCCGAGAGTCCAGCCCCGACGATGCAAACGTCACAAGAGCGATTGCCCTGCAGCGGTTCGTAGCCAGGGTACAGCTGCGCCGTGGCCAGGTAATAGGAGTTGCGTGTCAACTGGTCTTCGGAAGCGAGCATGGACCCAGCGCGGATAAATGAACGACGGCATTTTTGGGGCCCTGCCGATTGCTGTCCAGCGCCACTTTCCGCGAGCAAGGGGCGATCCAGTGGTTGCGAGCGTCGATGCGCGCCGTCAGCCTCGCAAGGCGGTGCTGTTACAATAGCAATTGTTTGTCCAGATACGGGACCGAGGCGTTGCCGCGGCCAATCAAGCCCGTGGGCATTGGCTACGGCGGCCGACCGCTACCTTTGACGCCGGATTGAGCTTGTACCGTGACTGCCGCTAGTGGGCCCCTCACTCTGCCCTACGTAATGATTCCTTGTGACAACCGAGTGATTGGTGGTCACGTTTACTACGCGTTGGGACGCAAGTACGCGGACGCGGTTCGTCTGGGCTCGGAGTGTCTTCCATTGATTGTGCCTGCGGGAGGGGCCAGCGAGTATGAGCCCTATGTCGACCTGGCCGACGGGATTTTGCTCACCGGATCACCGGCTAACGTGCACCCGTCGCATTTTGGTCAAGACGTTCGCGATCCTGCGCTGCCGCTGGACGTCGAGCGCGATTCCGTGACCTTGCCGTTGGTGCACTTGGCAATCGCTCGCGGTATTCCGCTGCTGGCGATCTGCCGCGGGCTGCAGGAGATCAATGTCGCCATGGGTGGATCTTTGCACCAGGCGATCCACGAGGTGCCAGGAAAAAGCGATCATCGCGAAGTCAACAGCTCGGATCTGGAGGAGCAGTATGGACCGGCCCACGAAGTCCAGATCATCGACGGCAGTCGGCTGGAGCAGATCCTCGGAGCGCACCATATAACGGTGAACTCATTGCACGGACAGGGAATCGACGAACTGGCACCGGGTCTGATCGCCGAAGCCGTTGCCCCCGACCATATCATCGAAGCCGTGCGGGTGGCGGCGCATCCTGGGTTTTCCCTCGGCGTTCAGTGGCACCCGGAGTGGAAGCTACTCGAAAATGCGGACTCCACGCGCATATTCCGCGCCTTTGGGGAAGCCTGCCGCGCCTATCGACTCGAGCGCGACCGTGCGGGCCAGGGGTCAACGCTGCCGCGCGCGGCGTGATCATGATCTGCTTTGCCAAGGACAGGACACGATTTAAGGCCCATCTGAATTGCAGCCGATTCGTCTGTCGCGAACGAACACGCGCACGGGCGCCGGCCCCGGCGTTCAAACCATTTTTCAACAGACGCGCAGCCTTGCAACGATGCGCTGCGCCTTGCTATGGCGATACGTGACAATTTTTCTCAAGCCGACCTGGAGCGCTGGTTCGACGCCAACCACGTTGATGAGGTCGAATGTCTGGTGCCGGACCTCACCGGTGTGGCGCGGGGCAAGATTTTGCCGCGAACGCGATTCACGCAGGACCGCGGCATGCGCCTGGCCGAGTCCGTGCTTGGCATGACGGTGACCGGCGAAGCGCCGGAATCGGCCGAATATTCGGAGATCATTTCCGACAATGATTTCGACATGGAGCTGCTGGCCGATCCCACGACGGCGTGCATGGTTCCTTGGGTGCCCGAGCCGGCGCGCACGGCGCAAATCATCCACGATTGCTATTTTGCTGACGGGCGCCTGGTGGACTTTGCGCCGCGTTCGGTCCTGCGCCACATCCGTCAGCTGTATTTCGATAAAGGCCTGGCCCCGGTGGTTGCGCCCGAGCTGGAGTTTTATCTGATCGCGCAAAATACCGATCCGGATATTCCGCTTGCCTCGCCGGTCGGACGTAGCGGTCGCGCGGAGACCAGCCGCCAGCACTACAGCATTGACGCCGTCAATGAGTTTGATCCGCTCTTTGAGGACATCTACAAGTGGTGCGAGATCATGGGCCTGGAGGTCGATACGCTCATCCATGAGATGGGCGCCGGGCAGATGGAAGTCAATTTTCTGCATGGTGACCCTCTGGACCTGGCCGATCGGGTCTTTTACTTCAAGCGCACGTTGCGCGAGGCGGCCCTTCGCCACCACATGTATGCGACGTTCATGGCTAAGCCGATGTCCAATGAGCCGGGTAGCGCCATGCACATCCACCAAAGCGTGGTCGATCGGGAAACGGGTCGCAATATTTTTTCTAATGCTGACGGTTCTCCGACCGAGGCCTTCGGCTATTACATCGGCGGCCTGCAAAGATACCTGCCCGCGGCGATGGCGTTTTTTGCTCCCTATGTGAATTCCTACCGGCGACTCGTTCGCAGCAGCGGAGCGCCGATCAATGTTCGTTGGGGACGGGACAATCGAACCGTCGGCATACGGGTACCGCGCTCCGATGCGGGCGGGCGCCGCGTCGAAAACCGCGTGGTCGGAGCCGACGCCAACCCCTACGTGGCGACGGCTGCGACCTTGGCCTGCGGCTACCTGGGAATGGTGCAAAAGATTCAACCCACAGAGGAATCGGGGGGTAGCGCCTACCACAGCGAGCGTCAACTGCCGCGCAGCCTCTCGGATGCTTTGCAAAACCTATCGGCCTCGCCCGAATTGGCGGAGGTGCTGGGCAAACGCTTTGTCACCGTTTATCGGTTGGTCAAGGAGCTCGAATACGATGAATTCATGAAGGTGATCAGCTCGTGGGAACGTGAGCACCTTTTGTTACATGTGTAATGTAATCGCGGGTTTGGGCAAGGGGCGAGGCAGTTCATGGAGATGAGGTCGGGGGAGGGTGGCGTCAGGGTCTTGGTTTGCAGCACGCGGATCTTGACCCAGGCGCAAAGTGCGCTGCGATGGGCAATCGGCGCATCACTGCTGACTTGCCTGAGCGCGACGCCTTTGTGGGCCTGGGCCGCTGACGATTCCAAAGTGCTAAATGTTTACAACTGGTCGGACTACATCGGCGAGAACACGATTCGCGATTTCGAAAAGGAAACGGGCATCAAGGTCAACTACGACACCTTCGATTCCAACGAGGCGCTGTACGCCAAATTGCGCGCGGGCCATACGGGCTATGACATCGTGGTGCCCTCGTCGCACTGGGCCAAGCGTCAGATCGAAGGCCATCTTTTGCTCAAACTCGATAAGAGCAAGATCACGACCTACGGAAATCTCGATCCGTGGTTGATGGGGGAGTTGGCGGTGTCGGCCAAGGACGCGGGAAACAACTACGTCGTGCCCTGGTTGTGGGGCCTGTCGACCGTGGGGATCAACGTTGAGAAGGTCAAAGCGGCGCTGGGACCGCTACCCATGCCAGAAGACGCCTGGGATCTGATATTCAAACCCCAATACGCCCATCGTCTGAGTTCCTGTGGCCTGTCGCTGCTGGACTCTGGCGACGAGGTCTTTCCGGCGGCCCTGCGGTACATCGGACGCCCCGGCTTTAGTCATGACCGGGCCGATTACGAGGCGGCAGCCAAGATGCTCAAGGCAATGCGTCCCTACGTCACCTTGTTTTCCTCTTCGAGTTACATCAACGGTCTGGCGGACGGATCGCTGTGCGCGGTTTTTGGCTGGAGTGGCGATATCGCGATCGCGGGACAGCGGGCCAAGGAAGCGCATAACGGGCAAAAGATCGTGGCGCTGGTTCCCAAGAGCGGCGCCTACATGTTCTTTGACACGATGGCCATCCCTGTCGATGCGCCGCATGTCGAAAACGCCTACAAGTGGATCAGCTATATTTACCGCCCGCAGGTTCAAGCCGGCATCGTCGATAAGGTGCTACACGCCAACCCGGTACGTGCGGCCGACAAGCTGCTAAACCCCGACGTGCGCAGTTCAAGCTCGGTATTTTTCAAGCCCGAGGAACTTGCACGCGTGGCGCCGCCCGAGGCAATTCCCGACGATATGCTGCGCGTGCGAACCCGTCTGTTTACCGCATTTAAGACCGGCCAATGAGTGCCCCCGCAAGTGCGACGGTGGCGCCGGCCGCGTCTCCGTCCGGGCAGCCGGGGGTCAACGATGCGCAGTTTTTGCGCGTCGAACGACTAACGAAGCGCTTTGGCGAAATCGCTGCGGTCGATGATGTCACGATATCGATTCGCAAGGGCGAGATCTTCGCTTTGCTCGGCTCGTCGGGTTGCGGCAAATCGACCTTGTTGCGCGTGTTAGCTGGCTTTGAGACGCCCACTTCCGGATCCATTTACTTGGATGGCCATGAGATCTCGGGGCTGCGCCCGTACGAGCGCCCGATCAATATGATGTTTCAGTCCTACGCGCTGTTTCCCCACTTGAACGTCTGGGAGAACATCGCGTTCGGACTCAAGCGTCACCGCCAGCCCCGCGAACAAGTTGCTGCGCAGGTCGATCGCATGCTCGCGTTGGTGCAACTAAAGCCCTTTGTCTTGCGCAAACCCCACCAGCTCTCGGGCGGCCAGCAGCAGCGGGTTGCGCTGGCCCGCAGCCTTGCTCTGGAGCCGCGATTGCTGCTTCTTGACGAACCGCTCGGCGCGCTCGATCGCAAGCTGCGTGAGCAGACCCAATTCGAACTGCACAGCATTATCAAGAAAGTCGGGGTCACCTGCGTGCTCGTGACGCATGACCAAGAGGAGGCCATGACCATGGCCGACCGCATCGCGGTGATGAGCGCAGGGCGCCTTGTTCAGGTGGGTGCGCCAAGGGAGATCTACGAGACGCCAACTTCGCGGTTCGTCGCCGATTTCATCGGAACGGTCAATCTTTTTGATGGCGCGCTCGTCGAAGACGAGGTTGACCACTGCGTGATTGAAACACCGGTAGGCCGCTTTTACATCGGGCATGGAATCACCGGCGTGATGGGCCAGCGCCTGAGCGTGGCTCTGCGACCCGAAAAGATCGACATCGGGACCCAAGCGCCGGCACGAACGGACGTCAACTGTCTACAGGGACATGTCGTGGAAAGCGCCTACTTCGGTGCGACTTCGTTGTACCGCGTGGCGTTGCACGATGGCACGCGCTTGCAGGTGTCGGTACCCAACGCGGAGCGCCATGGCCAGGCAATCACGGTCGGCACGCAGGTGTATGCCTCATGCACGCCCGATTCTCTCGTCGTGCTGGTCAACTGACGAGGATGCACGGACAACCATGAGCGATGCCGTATCGATTGCTAGCGGCCCCGAGAGCGCGGCGAGCGGGGCTCCGAGTTTGCTGCTGCGCTGGCTGCCTGGGAAGTGGGGCCGAAAGTTCGTCATTGGTATCCCCTACCTGTTCTTGTTGCTGTTTTTCTCGCTGCCGTTTTTTGTTGTCCTGAAAATTAGCGTTTCGGAAACCGAGGGGGTGCAGTTCAAGGATCTGGTCGAGTTTGCCGACGGGACACTGACGCTTCGCCTGAAAATGGCCAACTACCTGTTCCTCGCGACCGATCCTATCTATTTGGATACGTACATCTCGTCGATACGGTTTGCGGCGATCACCACCGTGATTTGCCTTTTCATCGGCTATCCCTTCGCGTATTTCATGAGTCGGGCGCGTCCAACCTTACGGCCCGTCCTGGTCATGCTGGTTTCGCTTCCGTTTTGGACTTCCTACTTGCTGCGCATCTACGCGTGGAAGGGACTGCTCGACGACCATGGTGTGTTCAACAATTTTTTGCTTTGGCTGCACTTGATCGATGATCCGATCAAGATGATGTACACCCCGTTTTCCATGACGATCGGGATGGTGTACACATATTTGCCGTTCATGATCTTGCCGCTGTACGGAACCCTGGTAAAAGCCGATCCGAGCTTGCTCGAGGCCGCAGGAAACCTGGGCGCGACCCCCTGGAAGGCGTTTTGGCTGATCACGGTGCCGCTGTCGAAGGCGGGAATCATTGCCGGCTCGATGCTGGTGTTCATTCCCACGGTTGGCGAGTACGTGATACCCGAACTGCTCGGCGGTCCGCAGACGCTGATGATCGCGCGGGTGCTTTGGGATGAATTCTTCAACAACGTCGACTGGCCCATGGCCTCGGCCGTTGCAGTAAGCATGGTGGGCCTGATTCTTTTGCCGTTGGTGCTGTTTAATCACTACCAACGCGATACGAGGCTGCGATGATCGGGCGTTTGGGGCGGTACTGGCTGATAGCCGGTTATTTTTTCCTGTACCTGCCGATCGTGACGCTGATCGTTTTCTCCTTTAACGATTCGAAGATGGCAAGTCTTTGGACGGGCTTTTCTCTGCGTTGGTATTACGCAATCTTTACTGACGATCAGATCCTTTCCGCGGTTGCAATTTCCTTGAAGGTCGCATTTGCCGCGGCCAGCGCCTCAGTGATACTGGGCACACTGGCGGCCTTTGCAATTGTGCGCTACCGGCGCTTTTTCGGGCGCACAGCATTTATCGCGCACATCAACGCACCACTGGTCGTTCCGGAGGTGATCACGGGACTGTCCCTGTTGCTGTTTTTTGTTGCTTGCGAAAGTTTGTTCGGTGGTTACTCCCTGCGCGGACTGCTGACAGTGTGGATCGGACACACCTCGATTTGCACCGCGTATGCGGCCGTTGTCATCCAGGCGCGATTGTCCGCGGTCGACCGCTCGGTCGAGGAGGCGGCAATGAACCTGGGTTGCCGTCCCTTTCAGGTCTTTTACTTGGTTACCCTGCCGGCAATTTCCCAGTCGCTGGCTTCGGCATGGTTATTGACCTTCACGATCTCCCTGGACGACGTGGTCACCACGCAGTTTCTAAACGCACCGGGTTCAACAACGCTCCCGGTGCTGATTTTTTCGCGTGCCCGCTTGGGTCTTGACCCCACCGTCAACGCGGTTGCAACGATCACGGTTGCACTGGTCGGAATCGGGGTCACGATCGCCAGTTTCGCACTGGTGCGCCAGGAACGCCGGCGTGCGCAGGCGCAGGCGGCGGCGTATCGTGACGCCATGTTGGCGGCAGCGGCACAATGACTACGGACCTGAAAGCCGATCGATGCGGCTCGCAAGTCATCGGCTTTGCGCGGCATTTCGCTGAGCCCGAGGCCTCGCGGCCAGCTGCCGAGCGCATCATTTCGGGCGATCCGCGCCAGGTGACCTGGAACCACTACAGCGACCCGACGGGGCAGTTTCATGCCGGCATCTGGCAGGGGGAAGTTGGATCCTGGCGCGTGCAATACGGCCCGCAAGAAGAAGAGCTGTGTACCATTATCGAGGGCCGGGTGCGGCTGACCGACGCACAGGGCAGGGCGCAGGAGTTTGCGCCGGGCGAGACGTTCGTGGTGCCTGGGGGATTTTCCGGCATCTGGGAGAACCTGACACAAGTTCGCAAGGTCTATGCGGTGGGCACGCTGCAGGCGGGCGAATTTGCGCGTGCGCAGTCGCCGCAGGCAAGGCAAGAATGATCAAGGGGGTCGTATGAAGACGAAAACGCAAGCCGCCGTCGATTGGCAGGAACGATCCAGCCACTTGCGAATCGATGGCCGAGCACTGATCGATGGACACCGTGTGCCCAGTACCACCTCCGATACGTTTGAAAAGCGCTCGCCGATCGACGGTCGGGTCCTTGCTATGGTCGCCCGCGGTCAGGCTTCCGACATCGATGCCGCGGTACGCGGCGCAAGGAACGCTTTTGAAGATGGTCGCTGGGCGCTACAACCACCGTCCGCACGCAAGAAAGTGCTTCGGCGTTTTGCAGAAGCGATGCTGTCGGCGCGCGAGGAATTGGCGTTGCTGGAGACACTGGACGTGGGCAAACCCATCCGCGACAGCATCTCGGTTGACGTGCCCGCCGCGGCGCGCTGCATCCAGTGGTACGCCGAGGCGGTCGATAAGGTCTATGGCGAGATCGCGCCCACGGGCCCGGGCGCGGTTGCCATGATCACGCGCGAGCCAATGGGTGTCATCGGCGCGATCGTGCCCTGGAACTATCCGATGCTGATGGCATCTTGGAAGCTTGGTCCGGCCCTGGCGGCGGGCAACAGCGTGGTGCTCAAGCCTTCGGAAAAATCGCCCTTCACGGCGTTGCGCTTGGGTGAATTGGCACTGGAAGCCGGTTTGCCCGAAGGAGTCTTGAACGTCGTTCCGGGCCTAGGGCCCGAGGCGGGCGAAGCACTTGCTTTGCATATGGACGTAGATGCCGTGGGCTTCACCGGCTCCACGAGGGTTGGCCGGCGCATGCTCGAGTACGCCGGGCGCTCGAACTTAAAGCGCGTCTTTAACGAGCTCGGTGGCAAGTCGGCCAATATTGTGTTTGCCGATTTCGACGATCTGGACCGAGCCGCGAGCACGGCAGCGACGGGCGTTTTTTACAATCAAGGCGAATCATGCAATGCGCCCACCCGTCTTTTGGTAGAAGAATCCATCGCCGACGATTTTGTTGCTCGCGTGGTCGCGCAATCCAAAGAGTGGGCGCCCGGCAACCCTTTGATACCTGCTACGCCGATGGGTGCTCTGGTCGACGAGGGTCAGGTGGGAACCGTGCTGCGCTACATCGATGCCGGCCGCAAGGAAGGCGCACGGATTCTTACGGGCGGGGAGCGCGTGCACCCGCTGCAAGGTGGTTGCTATATTGCGCCAACGGTCTTTGATCACGTCGGTAATGAAATGACGATCGCTCGTGAGGAAATCTTCGGTCCCGTGCTGTCCGTGATCCGGTTCCGCACGGAAGAAGAAGCCCTGGCGCGTGCCAATGCGAGCACATACGGTTTGCAGGCTGCAGTGTGGACGACCAATCTTGCGCGCGCGCACCGCGTCGCACGCGGACTGCGCGCGGGCACGGTACACGTGAACCAGTATGACGAGGACGACATCACGGTTCCTTTTGGCGGCTACAAGCAAAGCGGCAACGGACGAGACAAGTCGCTGCACGCTTTGGAAAAGTACACTGAGCTAAAGACGACCTGGATTCGCCTATAGGCCTAGTGCGCTCCGTGGCGCGGCATCGGTAACGCGAAGCAGCCGCTCGCGCGCCGGCACACGGGCGTCAAATTGCATGCCAGCGCGTATAGTTCTTTCGGACTAATGCTTCGCTGCGCCGGCAATAAAGATGTAACACACAAAAACTAGGTTTTCTTTGTTGCCGGGTAAATAGGCAAAAGGCCCGAGCAGCACCGCGCTGCGGGAAAAACAATGCAATTTTGACTTTGGGAGGGGACACGTGAAGATACGAGGCAAGCTGTTGGCCAGCGCATTTTGTCTGGCGAGTTTTGCGGGTGCATCTGCGGCAGGTGGTCCGCCGCCCCAGACGCTGGGCACGACGCTGCCCGGTGATTTTCCGGTGTTACAAAACTACTACCTTGGCGTTCCCGTCATCGGTTTCGGCGCGCGCGGACGTGTCGAACGGGTCCCGGTGATTTTCTTGCACGGTAACAATGACACGCCGTTTGCTACCGCTTGCAACCCTTTCGGATACATCCACAATGCGGCGCAGTACTTCTTAAACCACGGCTATCAACTGCCGGAGCTTTGGGGCTTGGGCTACCAGGGCGATCAGTGCGACCTGGCCGAGGAGTTGCCGCGAAAATCTGGAGTCAGTCATAGCACGGCCGCTGCTGTGCCGCTGATCCGCTCTTTTGTGCACGCGGTGCTTGAGTACACCGGCGCAGAACAAGTCGATATTGTCGCCCATAGCCTTGGCGTCACCGCTGCGCGCGAATGGATGTTGCAAGACAACGCCTACGCGCTGGTGCGCTCGCTCGTTGCGATCGATGGGCCAAACCATGGGATCATCGACTGCTCGCCCGCCGCAGGCAATTATTTCCAGCTGCCGGCCGACGGGGGTTTTGTGCCCAATAGCGCAATATGCGAGGAGTACGGTTCGGACCACACGCAATTGCTGAGCGTGCTCAACGCGGGGGGAGAAACCCCAGGTCCCACGCGCTACCTCGTGATCCGCAATGTGTATGCCGCCTCACCCGAAAGCGGCGATTTCGTTTATCTGTCAGCGCAGGACGGTTTTTTCCCGCCGGTTCCGGCCGAGGATCGGGATGGCAACCCACACGATTTTTCCAATAGTGCGCTGCTTGCGGGTGCGCCGTCCGTGGATCTGACCGGGCAGGGGTTGTACGACACGATTCTAGGAACCGCGCACTTGGGGATCTTGAATTCACCCCAGGCCTGGGAAGCGGCCCTGGCGTTTTTACGCAAGTACGATGAAAGGAATTAACTTCTAGCTCGCTGGGGGGAGCCAGACAGCTTCCGGCGCGCAAAGACCGCCGCACGACCCAGACGGCGCACTTTGCGTTGGGGGACCGGCGCGGATCGCCGTTGTCCCCCGACGGGCGCCTCATTCGCACAATGTCTTTGCTTCAATAGATAATTTATGGCAGGCGCATGCTGCGCCGGTAGACTGTAAAGCATCTGTGCCGATCGAACTCAGAGGCTTGCTGCGGGAACTTTGCGTTGTCGCGAGCCGCTGCTTGTTCCGACGCGACTGCACGGTGCTACGGGAAAGCGCAGTTCCTTGCATGGGGACAATTGTTGTGAAAGCTGCACTCATTGCCTTGATGCTGTCTGTGTATGGCAGCCTTGCGCTCGCCGATGAGACGGCGCCCGACAAAAGCGCCTTTACGTTGTTTAATCCGACTCCGGACGCCGACATGCGGGCCTTTAGCACCGATCGGCCGCCAAAGGCAAACAGTCCATACACGGTCGATGCCGGACACTTTCAATATGAAACGGACCTTACCGTCTTTAGCCACGGTAATTCCGACGGAGTCACGACGCAACAGTGGACGGTAGTTGATCCGACACTGAAACTTGGCTTGACAAACACGCTCGACGCCGAACTGCAAATCACGCCCTACGAATCGCTGACGACACGTACCGCGTCCACCACAACGACCGTATCAGGCGTCGGAGACACCTTCGCGCGCTTGAAATTTAACTTGATCGGGGACGATGCAGGCAGCGTCGCCTTGGCGTTGCTGCCGTACGTCAAACTGCCAACCGCACGCTCGGCGCTGGGCAACGGTAAGGTGGAAGGCGGTTTAATTGTGCCTGTGAGTTTTTCGGCACCAGACGGTTTCACGATCATCGTGATGCCGGAGGGTGACTATTTGAAAGATGTCACCGGCAGCGGCTATCACGGTGCCTTCGATTTCCTAGTCAATGTCAGCCATCCGATCAGCGACCGCTGGACCGTCTATACGGAAATCTTCACAACCCAGTCGTTTCAGACCAGCGAGAAACCCGTTTACACGCTGGACGGTGCGCTCACTTGCGCGCTCGCGGCGAACCTGCAATTGGACTTTGGCGGCAACTTTAGCCTCAATGGCGTCGGACCCCGAGTGCAGATCTACGTGGGGCTGTCGCAGCGCTTTTGACCGTTTTCGTGTGCTTGTCCAAAAGCCTGGGACATCGCGACGCTCCTGTCGCGTTTACCCATGGTCGCAACGCCAGGTAAATCGCCAGGACGGCCGGCGCTGTCGGGTCGGTCATGACAATTGCCATTGACGCGCGCGCAACCGTGGGTTGCGCGACGATCACAGGCACGAGCTATTGCACGGGCCGCCAAGGCCGTTGCCTGCTGAACCGCGCCTTTTGTCAATGATGCGGCAACAATGCCCCAAGCTTTTGCGTATCTCGCTCACCTAGAAGTGATAGGTCGTCGTTACTCCGAAGGTTCGCGGCCGGAACGTGTAGTAGCGCACCAGGACACCTTGTCCGGGGTTTGCGTTCGGATCGATGTCGCTGTGCGAGTTGTTAAAACCGCCGGGTGGCAGCAAAGGGTGGGCGTCAAACAGGTTGTCAACGAACCCCGACACGTTCCAACCATGATAGATCGTGCCGATTCGTGCCGATACAAAAGTGGTGGCGGGCGGCGTGTACGCGTACGGATCGAAGACCGTTGGGCTCACACTGGAATCTTCGGCCGCGGTCAGGATATGACTCTTGCTCTGGTACTCGTAGTCGATGCGAAAATACGACGGAAGATCAAATGCCTTGAAATCGTAGTTCGCTCCAATGGTCAGAGTCCACGGGGGCGCGGCAGTGCCCGCGTCGCCGGTTACGGCATCTCCGGCTTTCGCAATGGGTTGCCCTCCGGGCGCCAAGCTGGCGTCCTGGGTGTAGCGCGCGTCGTTAAAGCCGATGGCCCATTCAAATGTCAGTGATTTGGTAGCCGACCAGTCGGCCTGCAAATCAAATCCCTTGGAGACCGCCAACCCCACGTTCGTGGTGAACTGAAAACCGCAACCCGGCAGATAGACGTTTTGCTGAATGTCGTTCCATTGGATGTAATACACGCTGGCAGCGATCCGCAGGGATTCGATTGGTCGATTCTTGGCGCCAATTTCGTAGCTCTTTACGCTGTCGGACTTATACGTCGCCGGAGAGGTCGGCGTAGTCAAGCCCAAGGTAGCGAACGTGCTTGGACATAGCAATTGCGGTATGGGCGCGTTGTCACCGCCGGTTCGAAAACCCTTGGCATAGGTGAAGTAGTACAGATCGCTGGGACTTGCCTGATACGAGACCCCCAATTTCGGAGTAAATGGCGTTTCGCTTTGTGTGCCTGAGTTAAATGTCGGACCGCCGTTTTGCGGACCGTCGGCGTAATGCGAGAACGTGAAGCCGGTCCGTGCGATGCGCGCGCCGGCGGTAACTTTCCAGCGATCGGTTAGCTTGTAATTTAGTTCTCCAAAACCTGCGACCTGCTTATCGTGCCCGGTGTTGTAGTTGTAATAAGAATAGCCTCCCTGAACGAGCGGACACACCCCCGAAGGGCAGGATGATCCGAAGCCATTGGGGCCGGTCGCGGTGTTACCGAAGAGGGCTTCGAACAAAGTATCGACCATTGGGTCGTAGATTTCCTCCAGGCTGAGCTCACGGCCGAACTGGTAAAAAATTCCGGTCGTCCACGTGAGCCGCGCCGCGGGGTCTTCAGACTGCAGACGAATTTCCTCGGTGAAAACCTTCTGGTCATTGACCACGGTGGCCGGCGACCGGTAGTCCTGAACACAGGGCGGAAGGTGTATTCCGTATTGGTCGATTAGCGGGTAATTGCTCGCGGGCAGCGTATATACCAGGCCGGGGCAGCTAAGGTTTGGCGATTGAAATTCGAGGATGCCGATCTGATTGGCACCCGAAGGAACGCCTGGGCGCGAAGCCACCGTCTGGTAGTAGCCCAGGTTATAGAGCGTGCCTTCATACCCGCTGACGTCCGCGCGATCGTAATAGGAGGTGTTCGATATCAGCGATGCACCGCCAACTTCCGTCTCAATTTTTATTGCCGGCAACCAGTAGTGATCGGGTTCGGGGCGCTGTGACGGATCCGCGTTCAAGAACCGATGGCTCGACGGATCGGAAGTCACTGTTTGGCCGTTGGCACCGGTGACCATTGGCCAAAAAACGGAAATATCGTTTTGCCGCATGCTTTGATACAGCAGGCTGGGCGTGATTGTGATGTCCGATGTCACGGCCCATTTGGCTGCCAAACGACCGACAAAGCTATCTTCGTAGTTCGCGTCGCTCTGGACCGTGGCCAGGGTAAAGGGATCAATGCGGTCGATCCAACCGCCATCGTGCCGGTACCAGATGCTGGCGCGCACTCCCAACGTGCCGTCGATGAGCGGTATTCCCTCGGCAATGCCGCCTTCGTAGCTTGGCGTGCCACCTTCGGTGAAGGCCAGCTCCGCACGCGCATAACCGTTTGCCGTATGCATATTCGGTTGCGCCAAGATGTAACGAACGGTTCCACCTTCGGATCCGGCTCCAAACAGTGTGCCCTGCGGGCCTCGTAGAACCTCGACCCGTTCCAGGTCAAATGTTTTGGGCAGCGTGTCGTCGGAATTAAAACCAAGTGAATGAATCTGTATGGGCGTGTCGTCGATGTAGATTCCGGTCGTACCAGAGCCGCCCGAGGACGAGATCCCGCGAATCGAAATCTGGTTATTGCCCGTGCCGGTCGCATCGATAGTCACGCCCGGCGTAAACCGTGCGATCTCGGTGAAGTCCTTGATCCCCTTGAGGTCCATTGCTTCCTGGGAAAACGCACTGACGCTGGCAGGGACCTTGCTCAGGAGCTCTTCATGTCGCGTCGCCGTGATGATGATTTCCTGCAGGGCGGTCACGCCGCCTTCTACGCTTGGCGCCTCACTGGACTGCACGCCAGCGGCGGGTTGCACCGCAGCTTCGGTTGTTTCGCCGCCGGTTGCAGGCGCTTCGCCCTGTGCAGGTGCCTGCTGTGAATCGATCGTGGGCGACTGCATTTGTGTTGGTGCCTGGGGCGCGGCTTGCGGCGCGTTGGGTGTTTCGGCTGCAGGGGGCGAAACCGTTTCAGGCGGCGAGGCCGTTGGAGTCGAGGTCGCATCGTCTGCGCTCGGGGTGCTCTGCGCTTGTGCCAGAAGCGGTAGTGCCCCGGCAGCGACCGCGGCGACGAGCAAGCTCTTTGTCAGGTTTGCGCCAAAACGGCAAGAAAGCAAAGCCCAAGGCCGCCCACGTAGGACTCTCATGGTTTCCCCTCCGTCGTTTTTTTTGCAGGTCTTTGCTAGTAGTTTGCTCGGAACACCTGCAGGTGCAACTGCCATCGGGGTCTGCGTGGTGCGGGCGCAACAGGCGTGCCTTTGGCGACAGCGTGGCGGGCCCATCGTGTATGGGCTATGCAGGAAAACGTTAGCACTTGCGCCGTTGGCCGTGCTTTGTCCATCTTTCGCGGAATCGGATCGATTAACGATCCCGGCAAACTCGCTGGTGAAGACCCGCCCGCTGTGCCGGGCCGGTGCTTGGTCTTCTTGCGGTCGGCCGTTGCGCGCTGCGCTCTAAAGACAAAGCGCGCGCTGCGGATGCAATGCGCGGCTTCGCATCGACGACGCCATCCGGGGCTTCGCATCGACGACGCCATCCGGTGCGGCGCCGTTGGTGCAGTGCCTATAGCTAACTGGCAAGCGCACATGGACGCCCAAGCGCGAGCGCGCTTGCAAGGCTAGCGCTTACATGTTGGGATAGCGCGGCCCGCCTCCCCCCTCGGGAACGACCCAGACGATATTTTGCGTAGGATCTTTGATGTCGCACGTCTTACAGTGCACGCAGTTTTGCGCGTTGATCTGCAAACGGTCTTTGCCCCCATCCTTGACAAATTCATACACGCCCGCCGGGCAATAGCGGGCCTCAGGTCCCGCGTATCGGGGCAAATTCACCGCGATCGGAACGGCAGGATCCTTCAGCCTCAGATGCGGTGGTTGGTTCTCTTCGTGATTCGTGTTCGACACAAACACGGAGGAGAGGCGATCGAAGGTGAGCTGACCGTCGGGCTTGGGATAGGCAATCGGAGCGCACTGCTCCGCGGGCAGTAACTTGGCATGATCTGGTACGGAGCGATGCAGCGTCCAGGGTGCGCGTCCGCGCAACAGCAGCTGATCGATTCCGAACATGAGTGTGCCCACAACGAGCCCCTTGTCCATCCACGGTTTGAAGTTGCGCGTTGCGTGCAAATCCTCTTGCAGCCAGCTCTTGTGCAATGCCTGCGGGTAGTCAAGCAGTTCATCACCGCGGCGGCCGGCCACAACGGCATCGAAGGCGGCCGAACCGGCCAGCATGCCCGAGACAATTGCACCGTGCGTGCCCTTGATGCGCGCGGCGTTGAGAAAACCTGCTTCGCAGCCGATCAACGCGCCGCCCGCAAACGTGAGCTTGGGCAGCGACTGCGGTCCGCCCGCGGTGATCGCGCGCGCACCATAGGAAACGCGTTTGCCCCCCTGCAGAACGCCGCCGATGGCCGGATGCGTCTTTAGCCGCTGGAACTCCTCAAAAGGCGAAAGGTACGGATTGCGATAGCCCAAGCCAACGACAAAGCCGATGCTGATCTGGTTGTTCTCGGCGTGATACACAAAGGAGCCGCCGTAGGTGTTCGGCCCCAGTGGCCAGCCGGCACTGTGAACGACGAGTCCGGCCTGGTGCTTGCTTGGCTCGACGTCCCAGAGCTCCTTGATGCCGATTGCGTAAGTTTGTGGATCGCGCTCGCGCGCTAGGTCAAAGCGATCGATCAGTTGCCGGCCAAGATGGCCACGCGAGCCTTCGGCAAACAAGGTGTACTTGCCGCGCAGTTCCACGCCGGGTTGGAAATTTGCGGTGGCTTTTCCGTCGCGACCGATGCCCTGGTCGCCGGTTGCAACGCCAACCACCGCACCGTCGGAGTCAAACAAAATCTGCGCAGCGGCAAAACCGGGAAAGATTTCCACACCTAAGGCCTCGGCCTGCTGTCCGAGCCAGCGCACGACATTGCCCAGGCTTACGATGTAATTGCCGTGATTTGTGAAGCATTTGGGCAGCATCCACGACGGTGTGCGCAGCGCGCCCGTTTTTGTCAGAAACAAAAAACGGTCTTCGCGCACCGGCGTATTTAGCGGCGACCCGAGCTCGCGCCAGTTGGGCAGCAAATCATCAAAAGCACGTGGATCAACCACCGCACCCGAGAGCGTGTGCGCGCCCAGCTCCGCGCCCTTCTCGAGCAGGCATACCGAGACATCTTTGCCCGCCTCCGCGGCCCGCTGTTTGATCCGAATGGCCGCGGCCAGCCCCGCGGGACCGCCACCCACAACGACGACGTCATAGTCCATTGCCTCGCGTTCGGCACTGTTCATGTCGGCGATCTCTCCTCTTGCGCTGCGCGCACCGGCACACGCCCGCGGACCGCACCGCAATGCACGGTTTGCGGCTGACCTCGAGGACTGCCGGCCCACTTCCCGTAACCCGGAGGCCATTCTAGATGCTTCGCACGGCACGACGGGCACAGATTGCCTAGAATCCGGGTTCCCTCATGGAGGTTGTATGAATAAAGTGTATGCGTCGGCTGGGCACGCGCTCGACGGTGTCATCCGAGACGGTCAAATGGTCGCCGTCGGGGGGTTTGGTTTGTGCGGGATACCCGAGGCGCTGATCGACGCGGTGCGCGAAAGCGGGGTGCGCAATCTTACTTGCGTGAGCAACAACGCCGGCGTCGATGGTTTCGGGCTGGGTCTATTGCTGCAGACACGCCAGGTGCGCAAGATGATCGCCTCCTACGTGGGGGAGAACAAGGAATTCGAGCGCCAGTATCTGGCCGGCGAGCTGGAGCTCGAATTTACGCCGCAGGGCACCTTGGCGGAGAAAATGCGTGCCGGCGGCGCGGGGATTCCGGCATTTTTCACGCCCACGGGCGTGGGCACGATCGTTGGGCAAGGCAAAGAAGTGCGCGAATTCCAGGGCAAGCGCTACGTGTTGGAAGAATCGCTGCGTGCCGATGTGTCCTTGGTCAAGGCATGGAAGGCCGATCGCCAGGGCAATCTCGTGTATCGAAGGACCGCGAGAAATTTCAATCCGGTCGTAGCGATGTGCGGCCGCGTGACCGTAGCGGAGGTCGAGCAGCTGGTGCAAAACGGCGAAATCGATCCCGATCAGATCCACACACCGGGAATTTTCGTGCAGCGCCTGGTGCTAAACGCAAATCCGCAGAAACGCATCGAACAGCGCACGACACGCCCGGCGTGAACCGCGACCGCACGATGCTAGCGACAAAGGAGCGATGAGATGGCCTGGAGCCGCGAACAAATGGCCCAATGCGCCGCGCGCGAATTGCGCGACGGCTTTTACGTCAATCTTGGCATCGGTATGCCGACCCTGGTTGCCAACTACATTCCCCCGGGGATGGACGTGATGTTGCAGTCCGAAAATGGTTTACTGGGGATCGGACCGTTTCCGACCGAGCAAGAAATCGACGCCGATCTCATTAACGCGGGCAAGCAGTTGGTTACTGCGTTGCCGGGATCAAGCTTCTTTCACAGCGCGGATTCCTTCGCGATGATCCGCGGTGGCCATATCGATTTGGCCATCTTGGGTGCGATGCAGGTGAGCGAACGCGGCGATTTGGCCAATTGGATGATCCCGGGCAAGCTCGTCAAGGGGATGGGCGGGGCAATGGACCTTGTCGCCGGGGTTGGACGTGTGATCGTGCTCATGGAACATTGCGCCAAAAATGGCGAGCACAAGATCTTGCAGCAGTGCACGTTACCGCTGACGGGAGTTGGCGTTGTCAACCGCGTCATCTCCGATCTGGGAGTTTTCGATGTGGCGCAGGGCGGCCTGCAGGCGGTTGAGCTCGCCCCCGGTGTCACGACCGAGGAGGTGCGCTTAAAGACGGGCTGTCACGTGCATTTGTCCTTGCTTGCATCGGCATCCCGGTAGCGCTTGCTGCGCCGCTTGCGCCGGAATTCGCACGTATGAGCGTCGGGCGCCGCCACCCCGTGTCCAGCCCGCACGCCGAGCTGACCGATGATCCCAAGCACGGTCCCCAAGCGCACCGCGGTCCGCTGCTCGGTAGCCCCCGAGGCAGTGCACGCCGCCACGACGATTTCAGCGGCCATTCTCACGGTGATAGCCAGTATCGCCATGTCCCGCGCGTGGGGGCCAAAAACCCGTTGGCAATCGCGCTTGTTTTGATTGCGAGCTTTGCGCTGGTGGAATTTCTCGGCGGTTTGTGGTCCGGTTCGCTGGCGCTGTTGGCTGATTCCGGCCACATGCTCACCGATGCTGCCGCGCTGGGATTTTCCCTTGCTGCTCACATCATTGCGCAACGACCCGTCTCCGCGCGGCATTCGTATGGATTGGCGCGAACCGAAGTCATCGCCGCGTTCGTCAACTCGCTGGCGCTGGTGGGGGTCGTGATTTGGCTGCTGATCGAAGGTATCGACCGCATCGCGCATCCCGTGGCGGTGAACGGCAAGGCGGTATTTGTGATTGCCAGCGGGGGACTGCTCGTCAATCTCGTGGTGGCGTGGGTGCTGTCGCGCGATCGGGAAAATCTCAATATCCGGGCCGCGCTGCTTCACGTGCTCGGCGATTTGCTTGGGTCGGTTGCCGCATTACTGGCCGGCTTGATCATCATGTTTACCGGTTACACCGTGGTTGACCCGCTGCTATCGATGTTGGTTAGTGGGCTGATTTTGCATTCGGTATTTAGCGTGCTGCGCGAATCGACCTCGGTCCTGCTCGACAGCGTTCCGCCCGGCGTCGATTACCAGAGCGTGGGCAAGGCACTGGCAACGATCCCGGGCGTCATCTCGGTGCACGATCTGCACGTGTGGGCCATGGTGCCCGGGCACGGCGCGGTTTCCGCCCATGTGTTGATCGATCGCATCGAGCGATGGCCGGCGATCTTGCATCTGGCGCGACAGCGGCTCAAACACGACTACCAGATCGACCACGTCACATTGCAGCCTGAGTGGCTTGGGCACAGCTCGACATCCGCGTCGATACCGATTCAGCCCAAACTTTGACCCAGCGCGTGCACCGCATACAGCGCGCCAAAGAGCAGCGGCTGGTGCAGCATGTACACGGTCAGCGGCCAACGGCCAAGCACCGTGATCCAATGCCAACCGCTGCCGCCGTAACGGCGCAACGCTTGCGCCCAGGGTGCAGCGCTTTGCTGCCAAAGGTCGCCCGCGCCGATTCCGAGCAACACCACGCCCAGCCAGGGAAACAGCGGAACGAAATCTTCGGTGCGCGGTTTATTGGGCGCAAAACCCATCCAGCTGATGGCATTGCTGTCGAAGATTGCAAATTGCAGCAAGGTGCCCATTGCCAGCACGAGGAGCCCCAAGGCAAAGTTGAACCGACCCCACCGGGGGGTGTCTCGGAGCAGCAGCTGCGCCACCGCGACAAAGTGCAGCACCCCGAACCAAATGAACCGTTGGCCAAAGATCCACCAGCTAGCCGCAGATACCAGGGCAGCGCACAACGCAATCTGTCCCCAGCGTTTCCAAAATTCCGTGCGTCTTCGAGTGTGTCTGCTCTCATCGGACGCTCGCAAGGACAAGGAAACACCTACCAGGAACAAAAACTGCGTGACGATCATCGTTCGCCAGGCGATCCAAGGCGCATCGCGAGTGAGCGCCACGTGAATCCATTGAAAATAGTTCAGGTCGTAACAAAAGTGATAGGCGATCATCTGCGCGATCGCCACACCGCGCGCAATGTCGACGATCGGCAGGCGTTGCGGGGCGGGCGCGCTTGCCAAAGGCAGGGCGGCTAGTGGCAGGGTTTGCGAAGACACAAACCGCAAGTGTACGCAGCCGCCCCGGCTGCGGCTGCCCCTTAGGCACCTTGCCTGCGGTCTGCGTGGCCTCGAGGGCTAATGCGTGGCGTCGAGTGCCAGGTTCAGCTCCAGAACGTTCACCCGCGACTCGCCCAGTACGCCCCATTGGCGCGAGCTGGCATGCTGATCCACCAGCGCCTGAACTCGCTCTGGACGTAAGTTGCGCACACGTGCGACACGCGCTACCTGATAGCGCGCGGCCGCCAAGCTGATGTCCGGATCCAGCCCACTGGCGGAGGCCGTTACCAGATCAACGGGAACCGGCAAGTGGTTGTCGGGGTCTGCTTGGTGCAACGCGTCGATCCGTGCCTTGACGGCATCGAGCAGCGCAGGATTCTCAGGTCCGAGGTTAGAACCCCCGGACGCCAATCCATTATTGGGCTGGGGCGTCGTCGCCGACAAGCGTCCCCAGAAATGTCCGGGATCGGCGAAATTTTGGCCGATCAGTTCGGACCCGACGATGACGCCATCGCGAACGATCAGGCTGCCGCCGGCTTGGTGCGGAAAGATCCAAGATCCGAGCGCCGCTACGATGAAGGGGTAGAGCAGGCCAGTGAGCAGGGAAAGAACGATCAGCAGCGAGAGCGCGGGACGAAGGAGCTTTTTCATAGTGGATTTTCTTACGCCATGCCACCTGCGACGAGCAGCAGGTCAATGAGCTTGATGCCGATAAATGGCACCACGATGCCGCCCAGTCCGTAGATGAGCAGGTTGCGCCGCAAAACGGTTGCCGCGCCAAGGGGTCGATAGCGAACTCCCTTCAGAGCCAGCGGAATGAGCACGACGATGATCAATGCATTGAAAATCACCGCGGAAAGAACGGCCGAGTTTGCCGTCGCCAGACCCATGATATTGAGCGCGGCAAGTTGCGGGTACGTCGAAGCAAACGCCGCTGGCACGATGGCGAAGTATTTGGCCACATCGTTGGCGATACTAAAAGTGGTGAGCGCGCCGCGCGTCATCAGCATCTGCTTGCCCGTCTCGACGATCTCGATCAATTTTGTGGGGTTTGAGTCCAGGTCGACCATATTGCCGGCCTCTTTTGCGGCCTGGGTGCCGGTGTTCATCGCAACCGCGACGTCGGCCTGGGCCAGCGCCGGCGCATCGTTTGTGCCGTCGCCCGTCATTGCCACCAGGCGACCCTGCGCCTGGTGTTCGCGAATCAGACGCAGCTTGGCCTCGGGTGTAGCCTCGGCAAGAAAATCATCGACCCCTGCCTCCGCGGCGATCGCCGCCGCAGTGACCCGGTTATCACCCGTGATCATTACCGTTTGTATGCCCATACGCCGCAGCTCGCCGAATCGCTCCTTGATACCGCCCTTTACGATGTCTTTGAGCTCGACTACGCCCAGAACGCGGGCGCCATCGGCAACGACCAGCGGGGTGCTTCCGCGACGGGCAACGGCTTCGACGGTCTGGGAAATCGACTGAGGAAAGGCGCCACCCTGCGCATCGACGTGCGCACGAACCGCGTCGGCAGCGCCTTTGCGGATCAACCGAGTGCCAATGTTGATGCCACTCATGCGCGAGCTAGCAGAAAAGGCAACAAAGTGCGCATCGAGCGATCTGATGTCGCGCTCGCGCAGCTGAAAGCGTTCTTTGGCCAAAATGACGATGCTGCGCCCCTCGGGCGTTTCATCTGCCAAGGAGGCCAGCTGAGCAATATCTGCCAGCTCGGCTTCGGTGACGCCAGGCCCGGGCAAAAAGGCGCTGGCCGAACGGTTGCCCAGGGTAATCGTTCCCGTCTTGTCCAGCAGCAGCACATCGACATCGCCAGCGGCTTCGACGGCGCGCCCTGACGTGGCGATCACGTTGGCCTGCATCATGCGACTCATACCGGCGACGCCGATGGCCGACAGCAGTCCAGCGATGGTCGTGGGGATCAGACAAACCAGCAGCGAGATGAGTACCGTAATGGTCACCGCGGTGCCTGCCTTTGCCACGTCGACACTGAAGATCGAAAACGGCAGCAGCGTCACGGTGACAACTAAAAAGACGATCGTCAGCGCAATCAACAAGATTGTCAGAGCGATCTCGTTGGGTGTCTTCTGGCGCCGGGCGCCCTCGACCATGGCGATCATGCGGTCGATGAAGGCCTCGCCGGGGTTGACACTCACACGTACGACAATCCAATCGGAGAGCACACGCGTGCCGCCGGTTACGGCGCTAAAGTCGCCACCCGATTCGCGTATGACCGGCGCCGATTCTCCCGTGATCGCACTTTCATCGACGGAGGCAACGCCTTCGACTACCTCGCCATCGGCCGGCATCGTGTCGCCGGTCTCGACTAACACCGTGTCGCCGCGCCGCAGCTCCGTGGCGGGGACCGATTTCCAGCTCGCGCCCTGATGCGGCGCGGAGAGCAATTTGGCCATTGCCGCTTTTTTCAGCCCGCGCAGCGCCGCCGCCTGGGCCTTGCTTCGGCCCTCCGCAAGCGCCTCGGCGAAATTGGCAAATAGCACCGTGAACCAGAGCCACAGCGCGATGGCAAGAATAAAAGCGCTCGGTGCCTCTCCGTGGCCCCCAAGCGCCTGCATCCAAAGCACGGTGGTCAGGATGCTGCCGACAAAGACGACAAACATCACCGGATTTCGCCACTGCAAGCGCGGATCGAGCTTGCGGAAGGAATCCACAATCGCTGGGCGTACCAGTACGGGGTCGAACAAGGAAAAAGATTTGCGCGTCATGATGGGTGTCGGCGTGCTGTCGAGCTCAGTTTGCGTGGGGCAGCATTAAATGTTCGATGACCGGGCCCAGCGCTAGCGCCGGTACGTAGTTCAGCGCTCCGACCAAAACGACGGTGCCGATGAGCAGCACGACAAACAGCGGACCGTGCGTTGGCATGGTCCCAGCGGTGACCGCCAGTCGCTTTTTTGCGCCCAGTGACCCGGCAACGCCCAAAACCGGAACGATGACGGCAAACCGCCCGAACCACATCGCAACGGCCGTCAGGACGTTGTAAAAGGGCGTATTGGCCGATAGGCCCGCAAATGCGCTGCCATTGTTATTTGCCGCCGAAGTAAAGGCGTACAAGATCTCCGAAAAACCATGCGGCCCCGGATTGGCAATGCCAGCACGACCATCGGGGCTCAGCACGGCAATTGATGTACAGGCAAGCACGAACACGGGCGTCGCCAAAATCGCGATGGCGATCATCTTCATGTCGAAGGATTCGATTTTTTTTCCCAGGTACTCGGGAGTACGTCCGATCATCAGGCCGGCAATGAAGACCGCCATCAGGGCAAAGATCAGCATTCCGTAGAGCCCGGAGCCCACTCCGCCAAAAACCACTTCGCCCAGCATCATGTTCCACAGGGGAATGAAGCCACCCAGTGGCATGAGCGAGTCATGCATTGCATTGACAGCGCCGCACGAGGCCGCGGTAGTGACGGCAACGAATAGTCCGGAGTCGGCAATACCAAAGCGCGCTTCCTTGCCCTCCATGTTGCCGCCCGGTTGCAAGGCACTTGCACTTTGGTCCACGCCCAGCGATGCCAATAGCGGACTGCCTTTTTGCTCGACGTCCATCACGACCACCGCAGAAATGACAAAGAGCACCGCCATGGAGATGAAGATTGCCCATCCCTGGCGTTGATCGCCGACCATGCGGCCAAACGCGAAACAAAGCGCTCCCGGGATCAGAAAGATCGACACCATTTGCACGAAATTCGAAAGCGGTGTGGGGTTTTCGAACGGGTGCGCGGAATTGGCGTTAAACGGTCCGCCGCCATTCGTGCCGAGCATCTTGATTGCCTCCTGGGAGGCGATCGGGCCCATCGGCAAGGTCTGGGTCGCGGTTTGCGCCGCTTCGGTCAGGGCATTGCCCTGTGCGTCTTTGAGCGCAGCTCCGGAGGCATCGAGGCGGGGATTTTGATACTGCGTTACCTCCAGGGTCTGGGCCTCCTTATAGGCGGAAAAATTTTGGATTACGCCCTGGCCAATCAAAAACAGCGCGTACAGCAATGCGATCGGCAACAGGATGTAGAGCGTCGCGCGCGTCAAATCGACCCAGGCATTACCAATTGTCGCGACACTGTGGCGCGCGATGCCGCGAATGAGCGCGATGGCCACGACGATTCCTGTTGCGGCCGACAAAAAGTTTTGTACGGCAAGTCCGAGCATCTGCGTCAGATAGCTCATGGTCGACTCACCGGAATATCCCTGCCAGTTCGTGTTTGTCACGAAACTCACGGCGGTGTTAAAGGATGAATCCGCGCTGACGTTTGCAAAGGCTTGGGGATTTAGCGGCAGCACGGCCTGCAGGCGCTGCAATGCGTAGACGGCCAGCACGCCCAATACACTGAAGAGCAAGATCGCGTACGTGTACTGGGGCCAGGCCATCTCCTCTTGGGCGCGTATGCCACAAAGCCGAAAAATGACCGCCTCCACGGGTCCGAAGATCTTGCGCGCGACGCCCGCCACACCGGTGGCATCGCCCTCCATGGTCTGCGCCACATACCGACCCAGCGGATATCCGAGCGCGACGATGACCACCAAATACAGGATCAGTAGCGTTAGAGAATGCACGTTCATTACAGTTTCTCCGCAGCGATGAGGGCTGCGATCAGATATACCAGCAAGCCGACGGCGATGACCGCGCTTAGGATTTGCATCCAGCTCATAAAAAAGACCTTTCGGGAGACCGCGGGCGCGGCGTTACTGACGCTTTTGCAGGTGGGCGCAACCGAACGCCAAGGCGCTGATCAGCGCAAAAAAGACAGCGATACCCAACAGGTAGTAGATGTCCATGATGATTTGGCTCGGATGGATGATGCCGCACGCGCCGCGTGCGCACACGGGCGAGATGCTAGTTCGATGATTGTATTTTTCGGCTACAAACTGTCGTCATGAAAGTAAAAACGGTGTAAATGCGTCAGGAACAAAAGCGGTAGCCCACACCCGATTCGGTCAACAGATGCAGGGGTCGCGCCGGGTCGACTTCAATCTTGCGCCGCAGGTGGCCCATGTAGATGCGCACATAGTGCGCATCGTCGACGTGCGAAGGACCCCATACACCTTTGAGCAACTGCCGGTGCGTAAGGACGCAATCGGGGTGACCGACCAAAAATGCGAGTAATCGATACTCGATCGGCGTCAGATGTAGCGGTTCGCCGTTGCGCCAGGCCATGCGCTTACCCAAATCCAGACGCACTTGGCCGAACTCGACGACGTTTTGCGTAGCGCTGCCGCCGAGGTGACGGCGGCGCAACTGCGCGCGCACCCGTGCCAGCAGTTCGCCAGCGCCAAAGGGCTTCGTCAAATAATCATCGGCGCCGGCATCGAGCGCGGCGATCTTTCCCGCTTCGGCGGTACGGGCCGACAGCACGATGATGGGCACGTCCGACCAAGCGCGCACTTCGCGAATCACCTCCATTCCGTCGCGGTCGGGCAGCCCCAGATCGAGCACGACGAGGTCCGGGCGGCGTGTCCCCGAGTCGATCACGCCGCGCTTGGCGGTGTCCGCTTCGAACACTTGGCAGCCCTCCGACTCCAGCGCGACCTTCACGAAACGCCGGATCTGCGCCTCATCCTCGATAACGATCACTACGGGCGCCTGGCCGCTGGGCGTGCTCATCGATTTTTCCGACACCACCGCATTCATCTGTCAGGTCTCCTCGCGCCTATCGGTCGCTGGAAGCGTCCGCGGCGACCGCGGATGGGACGGGTCGGCTGATTTGCGCCAGCTCCTGCAGCCCGCTCGGCGCTACAGAAAGCGGCAACTCGAAAATAAAGCGCGCACCGCCGCCCGCGCGATTTTCTGCTCGAATCGAGCCTCCGTGAGCTTCCATGATCGCACGGCAGATGGCCAGTCCCAGCCCCACACCAGGTGTTGCGCTTTCTTTATGACCGCGCTCAAATTTCTTAAAGATTTCCTCCTCCTTGCCCGGCGGCAGACCCGGGCCATCGTCCTCGATCCAGACGGTGATGCGTCCGGGTTCGACTGCCGCGCCAATATCGATGTGCGTGCCCGGCGGCGTGAACTTGGAGGCGTTTTCGAGCAAATTACACAGCACCCGCTCCATTAGCACTGCGTCGATCTCCACCAGCGGCAGATCCGGTGCCAGATGCACCCGAACGGGCCGCGTGCCCAGTGCCGGGGCCATGGCCCGCAGGGAGGTTCCGACCATCTCTTCGATCGACTGCCACTGGCGATTTAAGGCAACTCGTCCGGCCTGCAAGCGCGCCATGTCAAGCAAATTCTCCACAAGAGAGCGCAATCGCCCGGCCTGGTCGCGGATGTTCTCGATAATTGCACTTTGCTGCTGCGATGGCGGCGGCTGGATCAAGCGTAGCGAATCGGCTAGTCCCACCAGCGCGGACAGCGGCGTGCGCAAATCATGCGAGATGGCCGCAAGCAGCGAATTGCGCAGACGCTCGGATTCCATCTGCAGCGTCGAGTTTTGCGCCACTTCCACGTAGTGCACGCGCTCGAGCGCAATTGCGATCAGTCGGGCGACCGTATCGAGCAGCCGCGCCTGCTCGGGACCAAGTAGTCGAGAACTCGCCCCGGGCTCGATCACCAGCAGTCCACGCACGCGCATCGGTGCCTTCAGCGGAAGGTACAGCACCGGGCTCGCTGGCAGCGTGTCGGTTCCTTGGCCGGCTGCTTCGCCATGATCCAGGGCCCACTGGGCGATACCCAGTTCGACGGGCACGGGGGGCGGCACAGGCGGTAAAACAAGCTGCGGTGGCGCAACGACGCGCCCCTGGTCATCGGCAAGAAGCAGCAAAGTTCGCGCACCAAATTCGGCGGCAATGAATCGGTCGCAAATTTCGGCGATTTGTTCAGGCAGCAAAGCCCCAGAAAGGTCGCGCGCCATTTCGTAAAGCGCGCGCACGCGGCTCTCGCGCCCTGTTGCCACGCGTGCCTGGTACTGCAGGCCCGCGGTCAGCTGGCCGGCGATCAGGCCCACAGTGAGCATTACCGCGAAGGTCAGAAGGTATTGAACGTCGGAAACGGCAAACGAAAAACGCGGCGGCACGAAGAAAAAATCAAATTCGGCCACGCTCAGAAAGGACGCAAGGACCGCCGGGCCCCGGCCGTAGCGCACTGCGACGACCACGACAGCGAGCAAGAAGATTGCGACGATATTCGGAAGATCGAATATCGAGGGTAGCGGCGCCGCGATGACCGCGGCCAAGACGCAGATCAGGGCGCTCCAGCCGTAGTCTGCCCAAGGCGCGCCGGCAGGCGCTTCGGGCGGTTGATCGCTGGGGCGCATCGGCATGTCGCGCCCGATACCGGCAATCGTTGTCACTTCCAGGTCCGGTGCCTGGCGCGCGAGGCGCTCGGCAAAGGAGCGACGCCAAGGTTGCCAGGGGCGCCTGGGTGTGCGCCCGACAATGATGCGCGATAAGTTATGGTCACGCGCGAACTTGATGACCGCCCCTGCCTCGTCATTGCCGGCCAGCGTGGCGGTCTCCGCACCCAGCGACTGCGCCAGCTTCAGCAACCGAAGCACTTGTTGGCGGCGTGCTGCTGCAACGCGCATACCTGCCAGCGTCTCAATGTAGACCGCGTGCCAGGGCACATCCAACCGGCTGGCGATTCGCGCTGCGCTGCGCACGACGCGATCGCCGTCGGGACCGGGTCCCACACAGGCGAGCAACGACTCGCGCGTTTGCCAAACCGGCGCAACCGATTGATCGCGCCGGTACTGAAGCATCTCGACATCAACGCGATCGGCCGTGCGCCGAAGTGCCAGTTCACGCAATGCAATCAAGTTGCCCTTGCGGAAGAAGTTACGGATGGCGCGCTCGGCCTGTTGTTCGAAATAGACCTTGCCCTCCTTTAGCCGTTGCAGCAGTTCGTCGGGCGTCAAGTCCACCAGCACGACCTCGTCGGCCTCGTCAAAGACCCGGTCAGGAACCGTCTCCCAAACCCGGATGCCCGTGATGCCGCTTACGATGTCGTTGAGTGTCTCTAGGTGCTGGACGTTGACGGTCGAGTACACGTTGATGCCGGCCGCGAGCAATTCCTCAACGTCCTGCCAGCGCTTGGGGTGGCGCGATCCTTCCACGTTGCTGTGCGCCAACTCATCGACCAATATCAGCGCTGGCTTGCGTGCCAAGGCCGCGTCAAGGTCGAACTCCCGCAGAACGCGCCCGCGATACGAGACTTCCCGCAGCGGCAGCCGCTCCAGATTCGATGCCATCGCCTCAGTCTCGGCGCGCCCGTGGGTCTCGACGATTCCCACGGCCACGTCCACACCCTGCTCGCGCATCCGGCGCGCGGCCGCAAGCATGGCGTAGGTCTTACCCACGCCCGCCGAGGCGCCAAAAAAGATCTTCAGGCGGCCGCGCTGCGCGCGTGCGGCATCGTCCTGAATGCGCGCCAGCAACGCGTCAGGGTCTGGGCGTTCGTCGCCGGCGCGACCGCCCGGTTCGTCGTCGAGTAGTTCGTTCATGGTATGCGTGCCGCCGCACCGGGCTGCCAGCGCATCGTATCGCGGATCGGTGCTTCGCTCGGTACCGGAGCGAGCGCGCGCAGGCGGGCGTTACGCTCGCCCGGCGCAAGTGCGGCGAGTTTCTTGACGTCCTCAAAAAAGCGGCGCAAATCGCCGTGTTCGCGCGCCAGCAGCGCCTCGAACGCGGGTACGTCGTCCTGGTACACCGCCAGCGCGGCCAGACGCGCGTTGCTCCAGGGCGTGCGGAAAAAACCGTCATAGCCTTCGTAGCCGCCCCAATGCTGATCCCGCAGCGCCTGGTAACTTGTCTGCAGCTGCGCAAGGATCTGCGCCTTGCGTTCGCGGCGTTGCGCCTGCGGAGCGGTCGACTCGTAGACCGCCTGCAGCTGGGCACGCACCTGCTGCAGCAGGGCGAACAGCTCAGAATGACGCGATTGCTCGAGTGCGAGTTGCTCGCGCAGCTGCGGGTTGTTGCGCGTCGCGACCCAGCGGGCAACGCCCTCGCGCTCGACCGCGGTAGCGAAGCTTTCGTTAAACCGCGTGTCGTTGCTTACGTACACAAGCTGGTGCGCGAGTTCATGAAAAATCAGGCGTGCGAGTTCCGGTTCGGGCCACCCAACGAAAGTATTGAGCAGCGGATCGGAAAACCAACCCAACGTGGAGTAGGCAGGAACCGGTGCAACGAAAACGTCCATACCCTGAGCGGCGAGCTGCTGCCCCAGGGCGTCGGCGTCGGCCTGATGAAAATATCCGCGGTACGAAGCGCAGCCAAAGAGTGGATAACACCAAGTCTTAAGCTCCAGCGACAGTTCCGCAGTGGCAAAAACATTCCACACCGCACTGGAACGGTGCAAGTCGGCGTAGCGGGTGTAGCTAGCATTATCCGGCAACGCGAGCTCCTGAGAGGCAAACGCACGAATATTGCGTGCCAGCTCCAGACGTTGGCGCAATTCAGGTGGAGTCGCGGGGTCGGCAAGCCATTCTGGTATCGGTCGTGCCGCCGAAAGCATCGCAAACTCTCCCGCGACCGCCTGGGAATAGTACGGGGCTACGCTGCAAGCGGCGGCGCTCAGACCCAGGCAGAACAAGGCGACGGTGCCCGCAGGTCGCGACCAAGTTTGCTGCTTCATATGTCTAAGTTGTAACCAGGCCAGCCGCTGCGAAGGCCAAAACAGCCGCTTGTCGGTGTCCATGTGCAACGCACGGCAGCAGGATATCGCGAGTTTCCCTAGAATGGAAAAGGCGCGCGGCCCTGTCACGGCCGGTGCCAATTGAGCAGCTCGTGCGAGCGCACGTGTTTTTCTGCAACCGCTCGAAAGTGCCCGCGCCTGCGGCGCGAGCAATTAGCGCAACGTCACAAGAGGGCAGTGTCATGGGTCACGCCAATCACACGGCATCAAAGCCAGCAAGCCAATCCACCGAATCGCAACTGCAGCAATTTTGGTTGCCGTTTACGCCCAACAAGGAATTTCAGCGCGAGCCACGCCTGATCGAGCGTGCCGAAGGGATGTATTACTTTGCTCCTGGCGGGCGCAAGATCATCGACGCCTCCGCAGGGCTTTTTTGCGCTGCCGCGGGACACAGCCGGCCGGAGATTGCCGAGGCCGTCTACCGGCAGTTACAAACGTTGGACTTCGCGCCGACTTTTCTTCGGGGACACGCGGGGGCCTTTGAGTTGGCCAATCGGATTGTCGAACACACACCGGCGGGCATGAACCGGGTGTTTTTTGTCAACTCCGGTTCCGAGGCGGTGGACACGGCGATGAAAATCGCCCTCATGGTGCATCGCGTTCGCGGCCAGGCACAGCGACAAATTTTTATCTCGCGGGAACGCGCATACCACGGGGTCAACATGGGCGGGGTTGCCCTAGGAGGCTTGCTTAACAACCGGCGCGCGTATGGCGTAGGGCTGGCCACGGTCTACCACATGCGACACACGGCGCTGCCCGCGAACCGCTTCGTCAAGGGGCAGCCCGAATCGGGCGCCGAACTGGCGGAGGATCTGGCGCGCTTTTGCCTGCTTTACGGTGGGGAAAACATCGCGGCGGTCTTTGTCGAACCTACTGCGGGAGCCTTTGGCTGCCTGCCGCCGCCCAAGGGATATTTAGATCGGCTGCGCGAGATTTGCGATGCCAACGGCATTTTGCTGGTATTTGACGAAGTCATTTGCGGTTGGGGTCGGATGGGGGCGCATTTCGGTGCCCAGGCCTTTGGAGTGACGCCCGATGTCATCACAATGGCCAAGGCACTGACCAACGGTGCACAGCCGATGGGCGCAGTTGCGGTCAAGCAGCAGATCTACGACGCAATCAACGAAGCCGGGCCCGAGCGCGGCATCGAGTTCTTCCACGGCTACACGTACTCGGGGCATCCAGCGGCTTGCGCAGCGGGTCTGGCGATGATGGATATCTATAAGAAGGAGCGTCTGGTGGAACGGGCGCGCGCGCTCAGCCCATATTTTGCGGATGGGATTCATTCACTGCGCGATCTGCCGGCGGTGGCCGACATTCGCTCGATGGGTATGCTCGCGGCTGTCGAGCTGGCCGCCGCCGGCACTCCAGCCGTGCGGGGGCACGAGGCGCAAAAGCGACTTTTTGACCATGGTTTGCATCTAAAAAATACCGGGGACTCGCTGGTCATTGCGCCGCCACTAATTGCCGAGAAAAAACACATCGACGAAATTGTCGAGAAACTGCGCGAGGTCATCGCCGGCCTGTAAGCGCCGCGGCATGCGCCCGGTGGCATTGTTCGGTCGAGCGTTCTCGCGTGCCGGTAGTGAGGCCTGCGGCCAACCGGTATAATGCGGCTTTACCGGCAACGTGCGCGTTTCCGATGGCGCGAGCCACTATCGAAGATGCACACGCGCGGACCATGACCAAGTACGTTTTTGTCACCGGCGGCGTGGTTTCTTCCCTGGGTAAGGGAATTGCAGCCGCCTCCCTCGGCGCGATTTTGGAATCGCGCGGCCTGGCCGTCACACTCGTCAAGCTCGATCCCTATATCAACGTGGATCCGGGCACGATGAGCCCATTTCAGCATGGCGAAGTGTTCGTCACGGAAGATGGTGCGGAGACGGATCTGGATCTGGGGCACTACGAGCGTTTTATTTCGTCGCGCATGCGACGCGTGAACAACTTCACAACCGGTCAGATTTACGACTCGGTGATCCGCAAAGAGCGTCGCGGCGAATACCTGGGAAAGACGGTTCAGGTGATTCCGCACATTACCAACGAGATCCAGGACTTCATAGAACGCGGCGCCAGGGGCAGCGGCTGTGCGCCGGTCGACGTGGCAATTGTCGAGATCGGCGGCACCGTCGGCGACATCGAATCATTGCCGTTTCTGGAGGCCGTGCGCCAGATGAGCTTGCGCATGGGACCGGCAAGTGCCTGCTTTGTGCACTTGACGCTGGTGCCTTTTATCCCGGCGGCAGGCGAGCTCAAGACCAAGCCTACGCAGCACAGTGTGCAAAAGCTTCGCGAGATCGGCATATCGCCCGACGTCCTGCTGTGCCGTGCCGACCGCCCCATACCCGATGAGGAGCGCTCGAAGATCTCGTTGTTTTCCAATGTCGTGCTCGATGCGGTGATTTCGGTGTGGGACGCCGACTCGATTTACAAGATTCCTTCGATGCTGCACCGGCAGGGGCTCGACCAGATCGTTTGCTCCAAGCTCAACATCATGGCCCGGCCCGCCGATCTTTCCTCCTGGGCGCGCCTGGTGGAGGCGCTCGAGCATCCCCACGGTGAGGTGCGTATTGGAATGATCGGCAAATATGTCGAGCTTTCCGACTCGTACAAGTCCCTAAATGAAGCCCTGATCCATGCGGGCATCCAGACGCGCACGCGTGTGCTCATCGAGTATGTGGATGCCGAACTCATCGAGCAGCATGGTCTGCCCGATCTTTCCCACCTGGATGCGATCCTCGTGCCTGGCGGATTCGGTCGCCGCGGGGCCGAGGGCAAGATCCGCGCCATCGCCTACGCACGCGAAAACGCGGTGCCCTATCTGGGAATTTGTTTTGGCATGCAGCTGGCGACCATCGAATTCGCCCGCAGCGTCTGCGGTTTGGCCGGGGCCAACAGTACCGAGTTCGAGCGTGACACCACACATCCGGTCGTTGGATTGATCACCGAGTGGGTCGATCAATCGGGTCGGACCGAATTGCGCACGGAAGAATCCGATCTGGGTGGAACGATGCGCCTGGGCTCGCAGCGTTGCCCGGTCGAGCCGGGAACGCTTGCCTATCGGGTTTATGGTTCCGAGGTTAATGAGCGGCATCGCCACCGCTATGAGGTCAACAACCGCTATGTCCCGCAGCTCGAGGCCAAGGGCCTGCGCATCAGTGCGCGAACGCCAACCGAGAATCTGCCGGAAATAATGGAATTGCCCTCGCACCCGTTTTTCATTGGCGTGCAGTTCCACCCGGAATTCACCTCCACGCCCCGCGGCGGCCATCCTTTGTTTCGTGCGTATATCGAGGCGGCAATCGCGTTTCATCAACGACGCTTGGACACCCCGTTGCACAAGGTCGCTGCATGAGCCGGCGCTGTTGCGATCCGGACGCCTTTTGATGCGGGCGCTGGCATGAAGCTGTGCGGGTTTGACGTCGGCCTGCATCATCCCTTGTTTGTCATCGCCGGGCCCTGCGTCGTCGAAAGCGAGGAGCTGACGCTGCGTGTGGCCGAGCACTTGCGGGAAGTTGCGGCGCAGCTGGGAGTCAATCTGATATTTAAGGCCAGCTATGACAAGGCGAACCGCAGCTCGGGCGAATCGTTTCGCGGGATGGGCTTGGAAAAAGGCTTGCGCGTGTTGGCAAAGGTGCGCAGCGAGTTGGGCCTGCCGGTGATTACCGATGTGCATACGGAGGAGGAAATCGACCCTGTCGCATCCGTCGTCGATGTGCTGCAGACGCCGGCGTTTTTGTGCCGGCAAACGGACTTTATCTACGCCTGTGCGCGCAGCGGGCGGCCCGTCAATATCAAAAAAGGCCAGTTCCTCGCGCCTGGGGACATGATCAATGTCGTGGAAAAGGCACGCAATGCGGCGCGCGACGCGGGGTTGAACGAAGATCGGTTTTTGGTTTGCGAGCGTGGCGCCTGCTTTGGGTATAACAACCTGGTAAGCGACATGCGTTCGCTTGCCATCATGCGCCAGACGGATTGCCCCGTGGTGTTTGATGCCACCCATTCGGTGCAGCTGCCCGGAGGACAGGGCGCGAGCAGCGGTGGCCAACGGGAGTTTGTTCCGGTACTCGCGCGCGCGGCTGCCGCGGGTGGCGTGGCGGGAATCTTTCTCGAGACCCATCCGGATCCGGTCAACGCCAGGTCCGATGGCCCCAATGCCGTGCCGCTGCAACACGTGCGCGAGTTGTTGGGCTGTCTGATGGAGATCGATCGCGTGGTGAAAGCGCGCGGCTTTCTTGAAAACAAATTTAACTAGCCAAAAGGGCAATGTATGAGTTCAATTGTTGACATCGTCGGACGCGAAATTCTCGATTCGCGCGGCAACCCGACGGTTGAGTGTGATGTGTTGCTGGAAAGCGGCGTCATGGGTCGGGCCGCAGTCCCAAGCGGCGCTTCGACGGGCTCGCGCGAAGCCGTGGAACTGCGCGATGGCGACCGCTCGCGCTACCTTGGCAAGGGCGTACAAAATGCCGTGGAGCATCTAAATACCGAAATCTCCGAGGCCATCATGGGCCTGGAGGCTGCCGAGCAGGCGTTCCTCGATCGCACCCTAATCGATCTTGACGGGACCGAGAACAAGTCTCGACTGGGCGCCAACGCGACGCTCGCCGTTTCGCTGGCGGTGGCCAAAGCAGCCGCGGAGGAGTCGGGCCTGCCGCTGTATCGATACCTCGGAGGGGTCGGCGCGGTGCAAATGCCCGTGCCGATGATGAACGTCATAAACGGCGGGGCACATGCGGACAACAATCTGGACATGCAGGAATTCATGATCGTGCCCTTGGGAGCACCAAGCTTTTCCGAGGCGCTGCGGTACGGGGCAGAAGTGTTTCATGCCCTCAAAAGGCGCTTGCGCGATCGCGGATTGACCACGTCCGTGGGCGATGAGGGTGGCTTTGCGCCCAGCGTCCAGAACCACGAGGAGGCGATCAAACTCATACTCGATGCGATCGCCGATGCCGGATTTGAAGCTGGTTCGCAAATTGCACTGGCGCTGGATTGCGCCAGCTCCGAGTTTTATCGGGACGGCAGGTACTGGCTCGGTGCCGAAGGCCTGAATCTAAGCGCACGCGAATTTACCGATGTGCTCGAGCAGTGGTGCGAGCGCTATCCGATCATCTCGATCGAAGATGGCATGGCGGAAAACGATTGGGACGGTTGGGAGATATTGACGCAGCGCCTGGGCGCCAAGGTGCAGCTGGTGGGCGACGATATCTTCGTGACCAACACGCGCATTTTGCGTGAGGGCATCCGCCGCTCCATCGGCAATTCCGTGCTTATTAAGGTCAACCAGATCGGGACCCTGACCGAGACTTTCGCCGCGATCGAAATGGCCAAGACGGCTGGTTACACCACGGTAATTAGCCACCGTTCGGGCGAGACGGAAGATTCGACGATCGCCGACGTGGCTGTGGCGGCCAATACGATGCAGATCAAGACCGGTTCGCTTTCGCGTAGCGACCGTATTGCCAAATATAACCAGCTGCTGCGCATCGAGGAGGATCTGGGGGAAGTGGCGCAATACGCGGGCCGGGGCGCCTACTACAACCTGATCTTCTGACGCCCGCCGCCGCAGCAAGGCGCCGCCCGTATGTACCGGCTTACCGTACTTCTTGGCGCGGCGCTGCTGGCGATCCAATGGCCATTGTGGTTAGGGCACGGGGGGTGGCTGCGCGTCTGGGATCTGCAACGTCAGCTCGAGGCTCGGCAAGCGTCCAATGCTGCATTGCGCGCCCGTAACCAGATGCTGGTCGCGGAGTTAGCCAGTTTGCGCCTTGGCAGCGAAGCCATCGAGGAGCGTGCGCGAACAGAGCTGCACATGATGCGCCCTGACGAAACGTTCTTCCAGCTTGTGCATGGGGCCGAGGGCACGGCAAGCGCCAACGGCGAAGTTGCTTCAAGCCAGGCGCTGCAGTTCAGCGGCGAATAGCGCGGCGCGGCGCACGTACGACGAGGCGTTATCGGCCATGCGCTCGACCTCCTCCGGGCGCAACGCCCGTAGCACCTTTGCGGGGGCCCCCACAACCATGCTGCCGTCCGGCACGTGCTTTCGCTCGGTCAGCAAGGCACAGGCGCCGATGAGGCAATTGCGCCCCACTACGCATTCGTTAAGGATCACCGCCTGGATGCCGATGAGCGAGCCCTCGCCGATCGTGCAACCATGCAGCATGCTCTGGTGGCCGACGGAAACGCGCGCGCCGACGCGAATGGGTACGCCGGGGTCGGTATGCAGTACACAACCGTCCTGGACATTTGTCTCCTCGCCGACTTCTATGGGTTCGTTGTCGCCCCGCAAAACGGCGCCTGGCCAAACGCTAGCGCGCGGACCGATCAGCACGGCGCCGATTAACACCGCGCTTTCGTGCACGTACGCACTTGGGTGAATCTCGGGCCGACGCTGGCCCAATCGGTAAATCGCCACGACACTTCTCCGTCGTTTAGGTTGGGCGGCACTCGGCCAGAACTTGATCGGCCGCATCGCACAAAGCGCGATTGTAGGCGCTGGCTATCGGTAACAGCGGCTTGCGCACGCGCTGCACAAAGCGTACCTGCGCCGCAACACGCGCTCGCGGTAATCAGAATCGTCTACCCGCGCTAAGGCCTTCGTGTTACGTCAGATTTTCTTTTTCAAAACCTAAATAGTCGAAAAACGTGATCCCTTGCGCCGTTGCTCGGCGCTATTGTGAATTTAACGAGCTGCCGCTGGACCAAGGGGTTCATTCGGTCTGTCGAAGCGGCGATTTTGCAGGAGAGAGACGGTTGTGATCACGTTACTTCGTAGTCGTGTTCGAGGTTTTTTGAGCCTTCAAAAAGAGCGGGCGCTGCCCCGTCGCGGCCCCAAGCCCGGCATCGGCGCGTGCATCGTTCACGACGATGTGCGCATGACGATCCAGGCAGGAATGAGTGATGAGCTGTGGCGCTGGCTGGTGCAGCAGGGTTGGCGCGAGTTGACCTACCGGCCCGATCGGCGTCATTACCGTGAAGTGCCGTTGACATGGATGACGCGGCTGATCGACGCGGCGCCGGAGATGCGCCCGCAGGTGCTCGCCGCGGCGGTGGCCCGGGCGGCCCATCGCGTGCACCTGTCGGAGTCTCGACCCGTGCACTCGTACGTAGCGCGCCACTGAACCTGCGGGGCAACGCGTCCGCGGCGCCCGCCGCGACACCTGGTTTTGCGAGCGTCGGCAGATACTGCGGCAGGCTCCCCGGCGGCGGTATTGGCGCGCGCTCGCGCGCGTTTTTTTGCCCTAATCCCGCTACGATGCGCCTGGGATTTGCGGCGCGATTGCGCTCGCGTGGCAAAAAAAATGACGAAATTTCTCGCGGTTCACGCACAAAATCCACAGGAGCGCTTACTGCGGCAGGCGGCGCGGATACTGGACGATGGCGGTATTGCGGCCATACCGACCGACTCGTGTTACGCCTTGGTCTGTCACTTGGACGATAAGCCGGCGGTCGATCGCATCCGGCGCTTGCGCCGCATCGACGAGCGTCACCAATTGAGCTTGCTGTGCCGCGACTTGTCGGAAATCGCCGCCTATGCGCGAGTGGACAATGCCTCGTATCGGCTGCTGCGGCAGGCAACGCCGGGACCGTACACCTTCATCTTGCGGGCAACCCGCGAGGTTCCAAGGCGACTTTCGCATCCCTCGCGCAAGACCATAGGCATTCGCGTCCCGGACCATGCGGTGGCCTTGCACCTGCTGCATGCCTTGGGTCAGCCCGTAATCGGTTCGAGCCTGCAGTTGCCAGGCGATGCCCTGCCGTTAAACGACGTGGAGGAAATCCGGGCCCGACTCAACGGTGAACTGGACGTTGTGCTCGATGCCGGCAGCTGCGGCGTCGAACCAACAACGGTAATTGATCTGACTTCGGGCGTTCCCACCGTCGTGCGAGTGGGTCGCGGTGCCTTGGAGCCCCTTGGCTTGGTGTAAGCAATTGGTGAATTGCGGCGCTGCTAGACTGGCACCTTTGACCCTTTGCCCGGGAGCGATATGGTCGGCGCGCAGCGTCGGCCGGCTCGACCATGTTTGCCGATCGCGTTTTGTCTGGCATGCGCCCAACCGGGGCGATGCATATCGGTCATTTCCACGGCGCGCTCAAGAACTGGATACGCCTGCAAGACGAGCATCCGTGTTTTTTCTTTGTCGCGGACTGGCACGCATTGACCACCCACTACGACACGCCGGACGTGCTCGAGAGCAGCGTCTGGGACATGTTGATCGACTGGTTCGCAGCTGGCATAGATCCGGCCAAGGCCACGGTGTTCATTCAGTCCCGTGTGCCGGAGCACGCCGAGCTGTTCTTGCTGTTGGCGATGTCCACGCCACTGGGATGGCTAGAGCGGGTTCCGACCTACAAGGATCAGATCGAGCGGTTGCGCGATCGTGATCTGTCCACCTATGGCTTTTTAGGGTATCCCTTGATGCAGGCGGCCGACATCCTGATCTATCGCGCCAATTTGATTCCGGTCGGCGAGGATCAGGTGCCCCACATTGAGATGACACGCGAGTTGGCAAGGCGCTTTAATCACCTTTTTGGCCGCGAGCCGGGATTTGAGGAAAAGGCCCAAGCGGCGGTCAAAAAACTCGGCGCCCGCCGCAGCAAGCTGTATCTGGAACTGAGAGCTCGCTACCAGGAGCACGGTGATGAGGAAGCCCTGGAGCAGGGCCGGGCGATGCTTGCGCAGCTGCAAAGCCTTTCGCACGGTGATCGCGAGCGATTGTTCGGATATTTGGAAGGCGTGCGCCGTCTGATACTCGTCGAGCCCGAATCCGTGCTCACGAGTTCGCCGCGACTGCCCGGCCTCGATGGCCAGAAAATGTCAAAGAGCTACGGCAACGATATTTCGATGCGCGAAGAGCCCAAGTCGCTGACCGAAAAAATTCGTCGGATGATGACCGATCCGGCGCGCGTGCGCCGCTCCGATCCAGGGGAGCCGGAGCACTGTCCGGTCTGGCAACTGCACAAGGTGTACTCCAATGAGGCCGTTCAAGCGTGGGTGCAAAAAGGCTGTCGATCGGCGGGGATCGGCTGTCTGGAGTGCAAGCAACCACTTATCGAAGCGATGATCGCGGAACAAGAGCCGTGGCGCCAACGCGCCCAGCCCTATCTGGACGATCCCTCGTTGGTGCGATCGATTGTCGCCGACGGTTGCAATCGAGCCCGCGCCGTTGCGCAAGAAACGATGCGCGATGTGCGCGAAGCGATGGGCCTTGGTTACTCCTAACGCGCCGAGCTGAATCTGCCGGTCAGGGCGTGGCTCGCGCTCGGGTTACGCCGGGGAGGCGGTGCGCATTGCCGTGTAAAATGGTTTTGCTGGCCGGGATGCATCCGGCACCAAAGCGCCAGCGTCGTGCGGCGCTAGGTACGTCGCCGCGCGCTGCCATCGAATCATAGGACGGCCTGATCATGATCACCGGTAGCCTGGTCGCGATCGTCACACCGATGCGCGAGGATGGATCGCTCGATCTGGAGACGTATCGGCGTTTGATCGATTGGCAGATCGCGGAGGGCACCAACGCGATCGTCGCCGTCGGTACGACGGGTGAGTCGGCGACGGTCGATCCATCCGAGCACGTCGAACTTATCCGAGTTGCGGTCGAGGCCACTCGCGGTCGTGTCAAGGTCATCGCCGGCACGGGCGCCAATTCCACGAGCGAAGCCATCGAACTGACCGCCCACGCCAAGCGCGTCGGTGCCGATGCCAGCTTGCAGGTCGTGCCCTACTACAACCGGCCCAATCAGGAGGGCATGTATCGGCATTTTCGTGCAATCGCCGAGGCCGTCGATCTTCCCATTGTCTTGTACAACGTCCCTTCGCGCACGGCGGCGGATCTGTCGGTGGATACGGCCTTGCGCTTGACGCAGGTACCCGGGATTGTGGGAATCAAGGATGCCAGCGGAGATCTGTCGCGCGTAGTCGAGATGCGTCGGCGCGCGCCTGGGAACTTTTCGCAGTACAGCGGAAACGACGACAGCGCGTTGGCGTTCATGCTGTTGGGGGGACAGGGGGTGATTTCGGTTACCGCCAACGTCGCCCCGCGGCCTATGAGCCAAATGTGCGCGGCCGCCCTCGCTGGCGATGTGCTGCGAGCCCGCGCATTAAACGAGCGATTGATGCCGTTGCATCAGCGCTTGTTCGTCGAGCCCAGTCCGATACCCACCAAGTGGGCCTTGGCGAGGATGGGGCGCATAAGCGGCGCAGTGCGTCTGCCGCTGGTGCCGCTGTCGCCCGCAGGCCAGGAGGCGGTAATTAGCGCACTGCGCGAAGCAGGCGTGGAGTGACGGGCAGATAAGGCGCTAAGGCCGTTGCGCCAGCGGGTGTAGGCGGGCGCTTCCTAGCCGTTAACGCGATGCAGGCGCTGGCGTCAGCAGACAAAGATTGCTTTTTTGGGAGTTGTACGGTGGTAGGTATTTTCACACTAGCACGACGCGGTAGTTGGGCGGCAACCGTATTTGTCTTACTCATTGGGGCGCCACTTAGCGGTTGCTCCTGGCTGCATTTTGGTTCGGACGAAGAAGCCTACGACTATCGCAAGGCAAAACCGCGCCAAGAGCCCCTGGAGGTGCCGCCGGATCTTTCGCAGTTGCCCAAGGACGATCGCTATGCACTGCCCAGCGCCAGCGCTGCGGCCAAAGCAAGTGCGGCAAATGCGCCCGCACCACCGGCGACAGCGACGGAGGCATCGGGCGCAGCGGCTGCGCCGCAGGCTGCCCCCGCGGGAGCGAGCGTTGCGCCCACCGTTGCCGGTGCGCGCATCGTGCGCGATGGCAATCAGCGCTGGCTGTCCGTGGATCTTTCGCCCGAGGTGGCCTATACGACCATCAAGGATTTATGGAGCAGCCTGGGATACAAGATCACGGTCGATGAGCCGCGTCTGGGAGTTTTGGAAACCGATTGGGCCGAGTCCCATCCCATGATCGAACAAGACTCGCTGCGCAACGCCCTGCATCGGGTTTTCGGCTCCTATGACGCCAATGGCGAGCGAAACAAGTATCGCGCGCGGATTGACCGCACGGAAAAAAACACTTCCGAGATCACGATCAGCCATCGTGCCATGGAGGAGGTTTTCACGTCGCCGATGCGCGAGACGACAAAGTGGCAAGCGGTGCCTCCGCGCCCGGAACTGGAGGCGGAGATGCTGCAGCGCGTGGCGCTGCGCTTTGCTTCTGCCGCGCCCCTGCAAGTCGCGGTTGCCCCGTCGTCGAACGTGGCTTCGGCAAGTGTCGTTGCTCCGAGTAGCGCGGCCAGCGTTCCGGAAACTACCGTGCAAGATTCTCGTGTGCACAAGGTAACGGTTGGCGGTGTGGTGACGCTGCAAGTCGAAGATAGCCTGGATCGCACCTGGCGCAGAGTCGGCATCGCACTCGATCGCGGCGGCTTCACCGTTGAGGAGCGCATTCGCGACAAGAGCACCTACGCGGTGCGATACCTGGACCCAGAGTATGAAGCAAAGGAGCGGGAGAAGAAGAGTTGGTGGGATCGGATCTTTAATGCCGATGCAAAGATCCCTGAGCAGCAGTTTCGCATCGTAATGAACGCCAATGGTCCAACCACCGCGATCGAGGTGCAAGATCGCGACGGCAAGCCCGACGCGGGAACAACTGCGGTACGGATCTTGGATCAGATCATGGAGCAGTTACGCTAGGCGCACGGTGTGCGCAGACGCCAGCGGTTAACGCCACGGGACGGCACAAAACAAAAAGGGCCGGCGTACGCCGGCCCTTTTTGTTTGCAGCGTGATGCCGTTTACTTCTTTTCGTCCTTCTTCATTTCTGTTGGTGCGGCAGCGGGCGCAGCCGGGGCGGCGGTCCCGGCGTCCGTGGCCGGAGCCGGTGCCGGAGCAGGCGCAGCCGCCGGGGCCGGCGGGGGTGGCGGCGGAGGCGCAGGTTTTTCGCACGCGGCCAAGGCGGCCACCGACAGAGAA
>Ga0187781_10000101_pt1 | contig 56792 bp, 46 predicted proteins | sample 0715_SJ02_MP02_2_FD_132447 | JGI IMG/M metagenome (GOLD analysis project Ga0187781, IMG submission 132447) | Tropical peat soil microbial communities from peatlands in Department of Meta, Colombia - 0715_SJ02_MP02_20_MG | ecosystem: Environmental > Terrestrial > Soil > Wetlands > Peat | place...
AGTTCGCTGGTCCATCACACTGCTCGCTTTCCAGGGCATCCTGCTGTTCTACACGCCCTGTCCACTCGCAGTGTCAGGAATGTCCCCGGTCCAATCTGTCAGGCATGTCCCCGGTCTGCACCCCCAAGTGGCACAGCCAATCCTGGCTGTGCTCTTACGATCTGTGATGTCCCCAGAAGGCAGCCAAACTCGCTGCAAAGGTGGGCTTGCCTCTCGTTAGTCGTGTACTTTCAACCGAAGCCACTCCCGCGCCACTTCGCTGATGTCGCGATGTTCCCCGTCCACCGCGTAATTCATTTTCTGCATTTCCGCGTCTGAAATTCTTCCAGCAAGTCCTGCGAGCGCGGCCTGCACTTCTGGATGACGCCGGATCGTGTCCTCACGCACGACCGGTGCGGCCTCGTACGGCGGGAAGTAATGCTTGTCATCTTCGAGCATCACGAGATCGCGCGCCCCCAACAAGCCGTCGGTTGAGTTGCCCGCTGCCACATCCACTTGTTTTTCGAGCAGCGCGCGATAGAGCAGGCCGAGGTCCAGGATGCGCGGCGGCGCGCTGAATTTCAGCCCGTACGCGCGTGCGAGTCCCGCGTATCCATCCGGCCGTTCCATGAATTCGTAGCCAAATCCTGCCCGCCAATTCAGCGCATATGGCGCCGCATCCGAAATAGTTTTCAAGTTCAGCCGCCGCGCATCCTCTCCCCGCACGACCATCGCAAATGTGTTGTTGAACCCGAGCGGCGGCATGACATCGAGCCCGAAGCGCTCCTTGTACTCTGTTTGCACGCGGCGGAAGACACCGGCGGCGTCGCTCTGGACCGGCTCGCGGAGGATCGCGGTCAGCGCCGTTCCGGTGTACTCGATGTACGTGTCGATTCGCCCGGCGAGCAGCGCCTGCTGACAGATGTACGACCCGGCTAGATAAAAGCGACGCATCACACGCAGATGCGTTTTCCGCTCGATCTGCTGCGCCAGGATTTCGCCCAGGAGCGCCTGCTCTGAAAAATTCTTCGAGCCGACGATAATTACGTCGCGCCGTTCTGCCCCGCACGCGCCAAGCAAAATGACGATGACTGCGAGCAGCCCAGCGCGGACCTTATTCATCGAGCAATTCACCGCGCGGGCCGCAGCCGCCGCTCGAACACACCGAGAACAAAATCCGCCGCGAGCGCGAGCACCGCCGCAGGAATCGCGCCCGCGAGAATGAGCTGATTATTTACCATCGCCAGCCCGCGAAAAATGAACTCGCCCAATCCTCCCGCGCCCACCGCCGCCGCGATCGTCGCGATTCCCACGGTCAACACCGTCGCCACGCGCACGCCTGCCAGGACTGTCGAAAGCGAAAGCGGCAGCTCCACCTGCCAAAGAATTTGCCGCTCCGTCATTCCCATTCCCCGCGCGGCTTCCCTCACGCCCGGATCGACGCCGTTGATTCCCGCCGCTGTGTTCCGGATGATCGGCAAGAGCGCATAGAGCGTCAGCGCCGTGATCGCCAGCCGGTCGGCGCGATCGCCCAGCCACGGCGCCGGAAGCAGAAACCCGAAGAGCGCCAGGCTCGGAATCGTTTCCGCGATGTTGGCGCTGCCGAGGATCGGTTTGGAAAGCCACGGCCGCCGCGCCACCAGCACCCCGAGCGGAACGCCGATAGCGGCCGCGAGCAGGATCGTCACTCCCACGAGCCACGTGTGCTCCGCCATTGATCGCAAAATTTCTCCCTGGTGCCGCCAGAAAAATCCCGCCAGGCTCATTTGTTCCTCCCCGCTTCATCGATGATCCGCATGCTCGCGGCGCAGGCCACTGCCACGGGTTCGGTGCTCCGCAGGAATTCTCCCGGCGAGTAAAGCCCCGTCAGCTGGCCCGCTTCCATCAATCCGATTCGAGTTCCGAGCAGCACGGCTTCGGTCATGTCGTGCGTTACGATGACGATCGTCATCCCCAGGCGATTCTCCAGCGCCCGGAATTCCAGGTGAATTTCTCCGCGCGTGAGCGGATCGAGCGCCCCGAACGGCTCGTCCATCAGCAGGATTTTCGGGTCCGCTGCGAGCGCGCGCGCCACTCCCACGCGCTGGCGCTGCCCTCCGGAAAGTTCGGGCGGATAGCGGTCCGAGAATTTTTCGGGGTCGAGTCCCACGAGCTCGAGCATTTCTTTCACGCGCGCGCGCACCCGTTCCTCAGGCCAGCGCTCGAGCCGCGGCACCAGCCCGATGTTCCGCTCGACCGTGAAATGTGGAAAAAGGCCGGTCTCCTGAATCACGTAGCCGATGTGCCGCCGCAGCGCGATCGCATCCCATTCCATCGTTGATCGCCCCTCGACCAGCACCTCCCCTCCGGTTGGCTCGAGCAGACGGTTGATTAGCTTCAGCGCAGTCGTTTTCCCCGCGCCGCTGCGCCCCAGCAGCACGAGCGTCTCCCCGGTGGGTACACAAAAGCTTACGCTCTTCAGCAGTGTCTGGCCGCTCGCAAGCCGAAAACTCACATTTCGGAATTCGATGGTGGGGCAAGCAGGCGCAGGCGTGTCCATTGCGCGGAGGCTAGCAACTGCGGAACGGGCTGTCAAACCGGGCGCGAAAAATCGTTGCGAGAAACACCTTGCCGCCGATTTGCACTTCGGAGTATAAGCCGACGTGATTTTGCATTTCCCCCGAGGAGCGGAATGAGCGGAGGCGAAGTGCGCCGGTTCCTGATCGACACGGACACCGCATCCGATGACGCGGTCGCCATCCTGATGGCGCTCCGTACGCCCGACATTCAAGTCGATGCGATCACTACGGTCTCGGGAAACGTTCCGGTGCAAATGGGCGCGCGCAACGCCGGAACCGTGGTCGAGCTGTGCAGCAAAGACACGCCGGTTTTTGTGGGCTGCGATCGCCCGCTCATACGGGAACCCATCTACGCTTACTTTTTCCACGGGCCCGACGGCATGGGCGGAATGAATTACCCGGCGCCGGCGCGCGGCCCTGAAAAAGAACACGCGGTGGATGCGCTCATCCGCCTGATCCGCGCGCGGCCCGGCGAGTACACACTCATCACTCTCGGCCCGCTCACGAATGTCGCCATGGCGCTCCGCCAGGCTCCGGACATCGCCGGAAAGCTGCGGCGCGTGTACGTGATGGGCGGCGCCGCCTGCGTTGTGGGAAATATCACGCCCGCGGCTGAATACAATATCTGGGTGGATCCGGAAGCTGCCAAGATTGTTTTTCATGCCGGCATGCCCATTCTGATGGTGGGCTGGGAGCACTGCCGCGGAGAATCCTGCCTCGACGAGGCCGAAATGGCCTCGGTCCGTGCGTTCAAAACGAAGTACGCCGATTTCGCGCTCGACTGCAATCAGTCGGCGTTGAAAGCCAGCCGCGATTTCAATCGCGAGCGCGGGCTCACGCTTCCGGATCCGGTGACGATGTCCATCGCCATCGATTCCGGCGTCTGCACTCTGCTCGATCATCATTACGTTGACGTCGAAACCGAATCCGAACTTACCCGCGGGATGACTGTCGTAGACCAGCTCCGCGTCACAAAAAATCCGCCCAACATGGAAGTTTGCTGGAAAATCGATCCCCGGCGATGGAAGGAGAATCTTTACAAGACTCTTCGATGAGCCCAGGCGCCACATCCTCAGCGCCCGAATCTTCCCGCCACACCTGGCTCTGGAATAAAGACCTCGCTCCGGTCCCCGCTACGCGCCGCTTTTGGGGGACGTACAACTACGCTGCGCTGTGGGTCTCCATGAGCGTCAACATTCCCACTTACATGCTCGCGAGCGCCATGATCGCCGGCGGCATGAACTGGAAACAGGCCATATTCACCGTTTTCCTCGGCAACGTAATTGTGCTGGTGCCGATGCTTCTCAACGCCCATGCCGGCGCCGAATACGGGATTCCATTTCCCGTTTTTGCGCGCTCTTCCTTCGGTGTTCTCGGCGCGAATATCCCCGCGATTTTTCGCGCGCTCGTAGCTTGTGGCTGGTTCGGCATTCAAACGTGGATCGGCGGCGAAGCAATCAATACGCTGCTCGCTGCGGTCGTCGCGGGCTGGAATCACCCGTGGCTGTGCTTCTTCCTGTTCTGGTTGCTGAATCTGGCGGTGATTCTGCGCGGGATTGATACCATCCGCTTCCTTCAAGGTCTCGCGGCTCCCGCGCTGCTTCTCCTCGGCCTCGCCATGCTCGGGTGGGCGTACGCCAAAGCCGGCGGACTCGGCCCCATGCTTTCCGCTCCTTCGAAATTTCACGGCTTCCGCGAATTCTTTTCGTTCTTCGTGCCGTCGCTCACGGGCGTGGTGGCGTTCTGGGCCACGGTGGCGCTCAATATTCCCGATTTCACGCGCTACTCCAAGGGCCAGCGCGAACAAATGGTCGGCCAGGCGCTGGGCCTTCCGACCACGATGACGTTTTATTCTTTCATCGGCATTGCTGTGACGTCGGCGACGGTGGTCGTGTTCGGGCAGGCTATCTGGGATCCCGTGGTGGTGCTGAGCCGGCTGGGAAATCCAATTGCGGTTGTGATTGCGATGGTCGCGCTGCTGATGGCCACGCTGAACGTGAACGTCGCCGCGAACGTCGTCTCCCCTGCGAATGATTTCTCCAATCTCTATCCTCGGAAAATCAGCTTCAAGATCGGAGGGCTCATCACCTGCCTGATGGGCCTGCTCATGCAGCCCTGGCGGTGGCTCGCAAGCCACGGAACGTACGTTACGGGCTGGCTGGTGGGCTACTCGAGCTTTCTCGGCCCGATTGCCGGCGTGATGATCGCGGATTATTACGTGCTGCGAAAAAGAGTGATCTCGACCGACGATCTTTTCACGCGCGGCGGCGCCTATGAATTCAGCGGCGGCTTCAACTGGCGCGCTGTCTTAGCGCTCGTTGCGGGCATTTTCGTTGCGCTCATCGGGCTATGGGTTCCCGTGCTACACAGCCTTTATCAGTACGCCTGGTTCGTCGGCTTCGGCGTTTCCTTCCTCGCGTACCTGATTCTGATGCCCCGACGCTGAATTCACCAACGCGCTGCTTCGCTTCCGCATTTTTGGAGTGCGGCGGCTTGACGCCGCTCTCTTGACCGTCACGTCATATCGAAAGCGAATCACTCGGCCGAGGCTCGACTCGGCCGGCACAGCCAAAATCCTCAGTTGGGCCGGGTGTTGGATCCTCTACACGAATTCTCTTCGAGAAATCGCCGGATGTTTCTGAGCACCCGCACCAACATCGGCTGGGTCAACTTGCCCGTGAATGTATTCTGCTGGCTCGGATGATACGCCACGAACAGCCGCGGCATCGGCTCCGGCAACGCATAACTCGCGCCGTGGCGAAACGGAAATTCCGCCAGGCTGCCGATAGCGCGCCGTTCCTTCAACAAGTTCAGATACACGCGCATGGCAATTCCTCCGAGCGCAAGAATCGCCTTCGGCCGCAAGATTTCCAGCTCGCGCTCGAAATAAGGGCGGCAATTTTCGAGTTCGGATGGAAGCGGCTTATTGGCAGGCGGCGCACACCGCGCTGCCGCGGCGATGTACGCGTTGTTCAATGCCAGCCCGTCGTTCCGGCCGATCGAAGCGGGCTGATTCGCGAATCCCGCGCGGTGAAGCGCGCGGTAAAGAAAATCGCCCGAGCGGTCACCCGTAAACACGCGGCCCGTGCGATTTCCTCCATGCGCCGCGGGCGCGAGGCCTAGAATCAGCAGTTCCGCGTGCGGATCGCCGAACCCCGGCACCGGCTTTCCCCAGTACTCGCAGTCGCGGAATGCCCGGCGCCGCTCGCGCGCAATTTTCTCGCGATACTTCACCAGCCGAGGACACTTCCGGCAGGCAATAATCTCCGCATTCAGTTCATCAAGTGTCGTCACGCTCGCTCCGCAGCCACGCTATTATGGAACGCTTTTCCGGCAGGCCAAACCTCACTCCGCGTAATCCAGCTCTTTGGTTCATTTGAAATTTTAAATCTGAAATTTGAAATCGCCTTTCATCCGCCTCACCAACCACCCTTCCGGACTTCACAGCATTTTGTTCCGGGCGGCTTTTCCACTAGGATAGGTGCCCCGGGGCCTCCGGCGCAGGTCTCCTGAATGGCAGCGGCTCGCGAAAAAATCATCCTCGTCGATTCCAATGCTACGAGCCGTGAAACGCTCGCGAGCGCGCTCGGGTCCGCCGGTTATGATGCCGCCGCTTTCGCCTCCGCTCGCGAAGCGCTCGATGCCGTTCACGAAGGCGGCGCCGACCTACTGATTCTGGATTCCGCCTCGCGGGATTCCCGCGCGCATGAATTTGTCGCGGAGCTTCGCGGCGCTGCGGCAACCGAATCCATCCGCCTGATTCTGCTCGTAGGGGCGGGCTCGGAAGACCGCGCCTCGGCGCTCGATCTCGGCGCCGACGATGCCATCTCGCGTCCCTTTTCTCCGGTGGAAGTCCTCGCGCGCGTCCGCTCCCAATTGCGCGTGCGCCGCGCGGAAAAACAGCTTCGCGAAAAAATGCGCCTCGCCGAAGAGGGCCAGCAGATCGCCCACACCGCGTTCGAAGCCCTCGCCGTCACCGAGAAAATGACCAGCGATGCTTTCACTCTCGACCGCCGGCTCAAGATCGGTTTCGGCGCCGTGTTTGCCATCGCCGCGCTGATGGCGGCAATTTATTTTCTGTTCGCGCGCAGCGCCCAAAAAGAGACGCAGCGCGCCAACGCTATCATCTCCCGCCTCGAAGGCGGCCTGAGGCGCCAGCAGGATGTGCTCGCGGAAGTCCGCAAACTGCGCAGCGAACAAGGTCTCACGGGCTCCGCCCCTCTCGGCAAAGACGAGCTGAAAAAACAGGCGGACGATCTCAAGGCCAAAATGGCGCACGCGAATTCGGATGAGGTCGCGTCGCTCCAGAAGCAGCTCGAAGAAACCAACACCCGCCTCAAGCGCGTCGAGCGCGAAGGCGAATCCGCTCAATCGCTCATCTCCGCCGACGTTCCGAGCGTCTGCCTGCTTCATGTGGCCGTGGCCTTCCGGCATTCGAGCGGCCAGCGGCTTCGCTATGCCGGCCTCAATTCGCAGGGCGAACCTCTTCAGGATAGCTCCGGCAATCCCATCCTCACGCTCGAAGGACACGGCCCCGAAGTGAAGCTCGACGTGTTCGGCACCGGATTCCTCGCCGGCGCAGGCGGCCGGCTGATCACCAACCGCCACGTGGCCGAGCCCTGGTGGAAAAACGACGAGCTCAGCGATCTCACCGGCCAGGGTTTTCAGCCTGAAATCTCCATCATCCGCGTCTATTTCCCCGGCGATCCGCGCGCCTTCCACGCCGAAATTCAGGACATCTCCAAAGAAACCGACCTCGCCACCATGCGCGTGGATTTGCAGGACCTCAAGCGCGCGATCCTTTCGATCGATGGCGGGCAAGCGGCCGCCGCCACGGGCGAGCCGATCGTCGTGATGGGCTACGCCACGGGCCTCGCCGCCATTCTCGCGCGCACCGACGAAGACACCGCGCAGCAGATTCTCGCCCGCAGCGGCGGCGACGTCTCGCAGGTGCTCGACGACCTCGCTCACCGCAACTTGATTCACCCGCTCATCACCCAGGGCCACATCGGGGATATTCTCCCCGACAAAATCGTCTTCGACGCGCAAACCACTTCCGGCGGCTCAGGCGGCCCGGTGTTCAATCAGCGCGGCAAAGTCATCGGCGTAACCTACGCCGTCCTGAAAGGCTTCGGCGGCTCCAATTTCGGCATCCCCATTCGCTTCTCCCAGCCGCTGTTGTCCCATTAACTCCCAGCGGCACGACCGCTCGCAGCTGTGCGCCTTACTTCCGCTTCGGGCTTTCGGCATCCTCGTCCGAAATTGACATCCCGCGCCCCGCCCGACTAGCATAGTTAGAGCGATTCTCCCATCCGGGATAATCCCAAAGTTGCGAACCGGCGAGCACCTGGACTCATGGAAACGACGGCGCGCTCGAAAACCCTACTTGACCGCATTGTCGAAGCGCGGCGCGACTCGATCGCCCATCGCAAACGGGTGCTTCCGGAAGTCGCGCTGAAAATGGCGGTCGAGAAAAAGGCGCCGCCGGTGCGCGATTTTTCCGCGGCGCTTTCGCGCGAAGGCATCAACATCATCGCCGAATTGAAGAAAGCCTCTCCCTCGAAAGGAGTCCTTCGCGCCGAATACGCTCCCGCGGCCCTGGCGGAGTGCCTGGAAGCAGAAGGCGCGGTCGCCCTTTCTGTGCTTACCGAGGAGGATTTTTTCTCCGGCTCGCTCGCCGATTTGAAGGAAGCCTCGAGGGTCACGTCCATCCCGATTCTTCGCAAAGACTTCATCGTCGATCCCTGGCAAGTGTGGGAGACGCGAGCAGCCGGTGCGGATTCGTTTCTGTTGATTGCCGCAATTCTTTCCGATGCAGCGGTGCGCGATCTTCTCGTTCTCGGCCGCACCCTTAAAATGGAGCCGCTCGTGGAAGTTCACACGCGCGAAGAGCTTGATCGCGTTCTCGCAGCGGGGGCACACATTGTCGGCGTCAATAACCGCGACCTGCGCGATTTTCAGGTCCATCTCGAGACATCGCTCGCTCTGATCGAAGCGATTCCCGAGGATTGCATCGCGGTGAGCGAGTCCGGCCTGCGCGCCCATGACGATTTAGCCCGCTTGCGCCGCGCCGGCTTTGACGCGTTCCTGATCGGCGAACAACTGATGAAGAACCACGACCTTGCCGGCGCCTTTCGAGCCCTCCGAGGCCCGGGCGCCGCATCCCAATTGCCGGCATGAGAATCCAATGCCCAGGGTGAAAGTAAAAATTTGCGGCATCACGAATTGGCCCGACGCGCGCTGTGCCGTCGAGGCCGGCGCCGATTTTCTCGGCTTCAATTTCTACCGGCCGAGCCCGCGATATATTTCTCCGGCAAAAGCTCGCGCCATCATTCGTCGCCTGCCCCGGGGGATAGGCGCCGTCGGTGTGTTCGTGAACGAGCCGGATGAAAGCATGCGAAAAATTGCGCGTGCCGCGGGCCTCGATTTCCTTCAGCTTCATGGCGATGAAACGCCGGAATTGGTGGCGCAGCTTCGCGCCACGCTGCCTGTGATTAAAGCCGTCCGGGTTCGCGATGGCTTCCGGCCTGCGCAGCTCGTCCGCTTCCGGCGTGCCAGCGCATTCCTGCTCGACGGCTTCGATTCACGCCGCCACGGCGGCACGGGAAAGACTTTCAACTGGGAGCTTGCGCGGAGTGCCGGTTCGAGACGCCGCATTTTTCTTGCCGGCGGGTTGACGGCCGAAAATGTGGCCGAGGCAATCCGCATGGCGCGCCCCTACGCCGTCGATGTATGCAGTGGAGTGGAATCGCGGCCGGGCCGGAAAGATCCTGCCCGCATCAGCGCGCTGATGGATGCGGTGAAATCCACGCGAAGGAGAAATCGTTGAGCGCCATCACGCAGACTGTCCCGGACTCCCGTGGACGCTTCGGCGCGTATGGAGGCCGCTACGTTCCCGAAACGCTTGTAGCTCCGCTCGAAGAACTCGAGCAGGCCTATGCGGCAGCCCGAGCAGACAAATCATTTCAGGGCGAATTGGAGTCGCTCCTCAAAAATTTCGCTGGCCGCCCCACGCCGCTTCAATTCGCGCCGCGCCTCACGGAAAAATTAGGCGGCGCGCGCATTTATCTCAAGCGCGAAGATCTTCTCCACACCGGCGCGCACAAAATCAATAATTGCCTCGGCCAGGGCCTTCTGGTCGCGCGGATGGGCAAGCGCCGCGTCGTTGCAGAAACAGGCGCCGGCCAGCACGGGGTAGCGACGGCAACCGTCGCCGCGCGCCTCGGGCTTGCCTGCACCGTGTACATGGGCACCGAAGATATGGAGCGGCAAAAGTTGAACGTGTTCCGCATGCGCTTGCTCGGCGCCGAAGTCGTTGGCGTCGATTCCGGAAGCCGCACCTTGAAAGATGCGATCAACGAGTCGATGCGCGACTGGGTCACCAACGTCCGCACTACGCACTATCTGCTCGGCTCCGTTCTCGGCGCGCATCCTTACCCGCAAATGGTGCGCGATTTTCACAAAGTGATCGGCGAAGAAGCTCGCGAGCAAATTCTCCGCGCCGAAGGCCGCCTTCCCGATCATCTTTTTGCCTGCGTGGGCGGCGGCTCGAATTCCATCGGTCTGTTCCACGCTTTCCTCGGCGATGCGAACGTGAAAATGGCCGGCGTCGAAGCCGGCGGACGCGGCTACGCGCTTGGCGAACACGCCGCGCGGCTTGCCGCTGCTCGCGGCTTTGCGGGAGCGCATCCCGGCGTGCTCCAGGGCACCTTCACCTACGTTCTTCAGACTGCCGATGGCCAGATTTCCACCACGCACTCCGTCTCCGCCGGGCTCGACTACCCCGCGGTTGGCCCCGAGCACGCGTGGCTCGCCGAGCAGGGGCGCGCCGAATACACCGCCGTCGGCGACGAAGATGCCATCGAAGCGGCGCGGACTCTCGCGCGGGTCGAAGGCATCATTCCCGCGCTCGAATCGGCGCACGCCATCGCCGAGTTGATTCATCGCTCGCCGAAAATGCGCAAAGACGAGATCGTCATCCTTAATCTCTCCGGCCGCGGCGATAAGGACATGGAAATCCTCTCTCGCTATGTCTGAGCCCGGCATTTCACACTCCGCGGCCCGCGCAGATTCCACTGGGAGAATCGCGCGGCAATTTCGCCGGCTTTCGGAGGCGGGCGAGCTTGGCCTCGTCGCGTATTTCACCGCAGGTGACCCTTCGCTCGAAGCCACCGAAAAGATCTTCCTTGCCGCGGCCGATGGGGGCGCGGACGTCATCGAGCTCGGCGTGCCCTTCAGCGATCCGGTCGCCGACGGCCCCGTCATTCAGCGCGCCAGCGAACGCGCGCTCCGCAGCGGAACGACTCTTTCGGGCGTCCTCGAGCTCGTCCGCCGCCTGCGCAAGCGCTCGGAACGTGCGATCGTGCTTTTCGGCTACTTGAACCCATTCCTGCAAATGGGCCTCGAGAAATTCGCTGCGGCTGCTTCCGCGGCGGGCGTTGATGGCGTCCTCGCGACTGACCTGACTCCCGAAGAAGCGGCGGACTACATCGCCATTCTGCGCGCGCACAGTCTCGATACGATCTTCCTCGCCGCGCCCACTTCCACCGATGCACGCCTGGAACGCATCGCGAAAGCCACCACCGGCTTCCTCTATCTCATCTCGCGAACGGGCGTCACCGGCGAACGCGACGCTCTGCCCGAAGAGCTTCCCGCGCTCATCCGCCGCGCGCGCCGCTTCACGAATTTGCCCATTGCGGTCGGCTTCGGCATCTCGCTGCCCACGCACGTCACCGTTCTGGGTGGCCTCGCGGATGCCGCGGTGGTCGGCTCCGCGCTTGTGGCCGAAATCGAAAAAGCCGCGTCCGCTGAAGCTGCCGCCAGCGCCGTCGCGGAGCGGATTCGCGCGCTCAAGACCGCTGCCCGCCGCGGTGTGAGCCGCCGGAGCAAAACCGATGCTGAGTGATGTGCGCCGGTGGAGGAGGGCGGTGAATTGCGGCCGCGTTTGCAGTACACTCCCTCCGCATTTGTTTTTTCACCGCTGGTTTTCGAGGAGTGCGTGATGGATAAGCGCGTGGCCAATGCGGATGCCGCAATCGCCCGCATCCAAGATGGCGCCACGATTTTGCTGGGCGGGTTCGGCCTTTGCGGGATTCCGGAAAATTTGATCGACGCGCTGCGCCGCAAGGGTTCGAAAAATCTCACGCTCGTTTCCAATAACGCCGGCGTCGATGATTTCGGCATCGGCCTGCTGCTTCAGACCAGGCAAGTGAAAAAAATGATCGCGAGCTACGTGGGGGAAAACAAGACGTTCGAAAAACTCGCTCTCAATAAAGAAATCGAAGTCGAGCTGAACCCGCAAGGCACTCTGGCCGAACGCATCCGCTGCGGCGGCGCGGGTATTCCCGCGTTCTTCACGCCGACCGGCTATGGAACCATGGCCGCCGAAGGCCGCGAAGTCCGCGATTTCAACGGCCGCCCGCACGTGCTGATTCCGGCGATCCGCGGCGAGTTCGCGTTCATCAAAGCGTGGAGAGCAGACCGGTGGGGAAACCTTGTCTATCGCAAGACGGCGCGCAACTACAACGCCGTGATGGCCACCGCCGCCGATTACACGATTGCGGAAGTGGAAGAAATCGTCGAGCTCGGCAAACTCGATCCGGACTGCATCCACACGCCGGGAATTTACGTGGACGCCGTGTTCAAGGGGGAGAATTACGAAAAGCGCATCGAGCGGCGCACTTTAAGCAAGCGCCCGTAGGACAGGCCTCCCGGCCTGTCCGGTTTTCTTGGTCTCGGAGGAAACGAATGCCGGCAGAAGTGGATAAACGAGAAATCATCGCCCGCCGCGTAGCCCGCGAGCTGCGCGACGGCTACTACGTAAATCTCGGCATCGGCCTTCCCACGCTGATCCCAAATTATTTGCCGCCCGGCATCGAAGTGGTCCTCCAATCGGAAAACGGCATGCTCGGCGTCGGCCCGTATCCGTACCCGGGCGAGGAAGACGCCGACCTGATCAACGCCGGCAAGGAAACGATCACGGAAATTCCCGGAAGCTCTTATTTTTCGAGCGCAGAATCCTTCGGGATGATCCGCGGCGGGCGCGTCAATGTGACCGTGCTCGGCGCGCTACAGGTGGATGAAAAAGGCAATCTGGCGAACTGGGCCATTCCTGGAAAAATGCTGAAGGGCATGGGCGGCGCGATGGATCTGGTGGCCGGCGCCAAGCGCGTGATCATCGCCATGGAGCACACCACGAAAGAAGGCGAGCACAAAATCGTGAAGCAGTGCACGCTGCCGCTCACCGGCGTCGGCGTGGTGAATATGATCGTCACCGAACTCGGCGTGATCGACGTGACGCCCGAAGGTCTCTTGCTTCGCGAGCTCGCCCCCGGCGTCACTCCGGAAGACGTGCAGAAGGCCACCGGGCCCGAGCTCCGCATCACGCCGGATTTGAAAACGATGGCGGTCTAGCGCTCCGCCCGCCGATGACTTTTGCGCGCGCCCGGACTGCGCGCCGGCTCGAAGCTGCGATACCATGGATTCTACGGGGTCTCCAAGGAGAGGCAATGCAGCCGCATTCCATCGTGGTAGTGAGCCTGCACAGTCCCAAAGAAAAATTGTGGGGTGAGTTGGTGGAGGTTTCGAACGCGGGCGTCACGCTGCGCGGCATCGATCTCAGCGCCTTCGACGATTTCATCAGCCAGGTTTTGCATCCCGAAGGCGACCGCATGGGTCTGCCGACGCTCTTTTTTCCCATGCTGCGCATCGAACGGATCGCGCTCGACGAAGCGCGCGGCTCGATTCCCTCGCTGGCCGAAACATTCGAAAGGAAAGTGGGGCGCTCGCTCGAGGATTATCTGGAACAATTCGCCTGAATGAGTTTCGCGCGCTCTTCTTCGCACCCGCCCATGAACAGCCGAATTTTCACGGTCCCAAACGAGCTCACTTTCCTCCGCCTCAGCTTCATTCCATTTTTGATCATGGCGATCCACTACGATCGCTACTTGTGGGCGCTCGCTCTTTTCATCGGCGCGGGGCTCACCGACGCTCTGGACGGCTTGCTCGCGCGCGGCCTCAATCAAAAAACGCCGCTGGGCGCTTATCTCGATCCCATCGCCGACAAGCTCTTGCTTTCGACGTCTTATTTTGAGCTGGCGCTGCGGGCGAAAATCAGTTGGTGGCTTACGATCCTCGTGCTCGGCCGCGACGGGTTGCTGCTGGTGGCCGCCGCCGTGATTCTGATCACGGTCGGCTACCGGCCGTTTCCACCCAGCATTTATGGCAAAGCGACCACATTCTTCGAGCTGCTCATGGTTTTTCTGGTTTTGCTTCTGGCCGTGTGGGACAACCACTACCTATGGATTGCGCGGCACCTGTGCACGTATCTTGTGGCCGCCTTCGTGATCATTTCCGGTTTCCACTACAGCATCGTCGTTTCCCGCCGCCTCAACGCCGGGCAGTAGAAATCTTTGTAGGTCGTGGCTTCAGCCACGACATTAGTTCCGCGAAGGGGACGCGGCTTTAGCCGCTGAAGTTCCCCCTGGAAGATTTCATGCACCGGCAAGACGAGGAGGACTTGCCCTGTTCACCCCGCCCGAAACAGCCCGCGAACCACCATCCCAATACTGGCGATCACCACGAGCGCCGTCACCCATCCCAAAATTTGCGCGCGCTTGTGCTCTTCCGGCGAAACGGGAGCGCGATCCGCCATGATCTTGCCCAGAATGAATCCGCTGATGAACCCGCCGAGGTGCGCGAGATTGTCAATCCCGGGAAAAAAGAATCCCCAGACAGCGATGTAAATCAGCCAGCGAACAATCTGGCTGCGGAGCATCTGCACCGCAGCGCTTCGGCGCCCCGTCGTAATCGCCAGCATGACGCCGATCAGCCCCAGCAACGCGCCGGAGCCTCCGATGCTGAAGTGATGCCCGATACCGCTGCTGAGAATATATCCGCCGACTCCCGTTGCGACATAAATGAAGAGAAACCGCGCCGAGCCATAGAGCTCTTCAATTTGCGGCCCGATATCCATCAGCACCCACATATTGAAAATGATGTGCATCAGGCTGCCGTGGAGAAACACAGCCGTCACAAATCGCCAGGGTTCCTGAAGATTGAAAAACAGCGGCAGCGAAGCTCCGAGGCGTTGCAGCACGCGCCCGTCGATCCCTCCGAGGTTCAGCAGCGCCCCCAGGCCGCCCCCTTGCGGCGGCTGCAATCCGGTGGTCCGCATGGTGGCCACCAGGCTTGCGCCATAGAGCAGGCAACTGAAAGCGAGGATTCCGTACGTTGCCGGCGAAGTGGCCGGGAGCCAGCGCTCGAGCGACTTGCTGGCCGCGGCGATCGAAAACGTCATGCTCGCGCCGCACTGGTGGCAGCGAGTGGCGGTGGCGCCTACGAGCGTGCCGCACGCCGGGCAAAGCCGCGGCCGCTTCGGCTCGTCGCTCATGCCGAATAGGCCGCTCATTTGTTCGCGGATCTTATCGAGTTTCCAACGCAGGCGCGGCGAGAGAGGCAATCGGCTTCCTTGCGAGTTTTTGGGTGCGTTCCTATAATACCGAAAATGGGCGAAAACAAGTGAACCGGACCTCTGCGTGATACTTTCCCGCCCCCGGCTGGCTTCTCTCCTTCTCTTACTGATTTTTTTCGCAGGCTGCGCGCATCATCCCCCGGCCACGCGCCCTCCGGCCGCCGCCCCCGTGCCACAGCCCACTCCGCCGCCGCAACCCGAACCTTCGCCGCCCGCCGGCCCGCCGCCTCCGGCTGAAGGCAGGCCGCCTCTGCCGGGCGCGTTCGTGGAAGAAGGCGTCGCATCGTGGTACGGCTATCCCTTCCAGGGCCGGCGCACGTCGAACGGCGAAATTTACAACATGCACGAATTCACCGCCGCCCATCGCACGCTGCCGTTCAACGCCGTCGTGCGCGTCACCAATCTTCGCAACGGCAAGCACACTGAAGTGCGTATCAACGATCGCGGCCCGTTCGTCGCTAATCGCGTGATTGACCTCTCGCTCTCCGCCGCCGAGGCGCTCGAGATGGTCGGCCCCGGCACCGCTCCGGTGCGCCTGGAAATTATTTCGGGCCCGAATCCGGCGATCGGCTTTTTCGGCGTGCAGGTGGGGGCATTTCTGGTGCAGGAAAATGCGGAGCGGCTGAAAGCGCAGCTCGCGGCGCGCTATTCGCCGGTGAACATCGTCACTTATGATTCGCCGACGGGCCTTTTCTATCGCGTGCGTGTCGGGCGCGTCCCGAGCGAAGTTGCCGCGGGCCAGCTCGCCGAGCGCCTGCGCTCCGATGGGCAAGCAAGCACGTTCGTCGTCCGCCTCGACGAGTAGTGCCCAGTTCGCGAATAAATTTCGCAGGGTGATGAATTGCGGGTGCACATATCATGCCCCACGGCGCAAAAGGTGGGAGCCCCCTGCTTCAGCAAGGGGAGCCGGACTTCCGTCCGGCGGAAAAGTGGTTGCAATTCAAGCGGGGCTTCAGCCCGGGGAATTTTGAAGGCCCAGCGCTAAAGCGCAATATCAAATTCAAAGCTTTTTTCGGAGCGCTGAAGCGCTCCTTCTTCCGCATAAATGCGGGGGCTCCCACCTGGCCCGAACCCCAAGCACATGATTGAGGGCATCGCTACGCGAAGCAGAAAGGATGCGCTTGCCACTGAATGAAACGTAGGAAGGCCACTCTTGTTTCAAGGGCGATTATTTATGCTTCATCTCGTACACGCCGTCCCAATCCGCTTCGGGGGCTTCGGCGAGATACTCCTCGCACCGCGACAGAAAAACGCGCGCCGGCCCGTCGCCCGGCCAGCGCGCCAGTACCGCCTCGAAAATCTGCCGCGCGTTGCTCCACTCGCGCTGCCGGTACGCCGCGTGACCTCGCGTGAAAAGCTCGACAAGCTCTTGTCCGGCGTTGGCAATCATCTCGGGCCCCAGCACTTCGTAGATTGTCACGGGCAAGGCCTTGCCCTTCACGCGGATCAGGTCCAGCTCGCGCGTCACGAGCGCGTCGCCGCGCACCGCGGCGTAAGTGGATTCGCTGATGATCACGCGCGTCCCGTATTCTTTGTTCAGGCCCTCGAGGCGCGACGCGAGGTTCACCGCATCGCCCATCGCCGTGTAGCCGTATCGCAGTGACGAGCCCATGTTGCCCACCGACGCCACGCCCGTATTGATTCCAATTCCGATGTCGAGCGCGGGCAAGCCTCGCTCGCGCCAGGTCTGCTGCAATTCGCTAAGGCGAGAAAGCATCTCGAGCGCCGCCTTGCAGCAACGCGAGGCGTGCTCCGGCTCGTCAAACGGCGCGCCCCAGATCGCCATCACTGCATCGCCGATGTACTTGTCAAGCGTGCCCCGGTTGCGAAAGATGATGCGCGTCATTTCCGTGAGGTAGCTGTTGAGCAAGTCCGCCAGCTCTTGGGCGTCGAGCGCTTCCGAGATGGTGGTGAATCCGCGCACATCGCTAAAGAGGATCGTTATCGGCGTTTTCCGCGGTTTCACGCGTTCGGGGTCGGTCAAAAGCCGCCGGATGACTTCCGGGCTCACGTACTGCTGAAACGCGCCGCGCACTCTTCGCTTTTCCTGTTCTTCCACCAGCACGCGATAGAGCGCCACGAGGCTCACGTTGGGCACCAGCGTGAAAAGCAGCGGCATGGTGAAGTTCAGCCACCACTCGTGGCGGAACGCCCAGTAGTTGATGGCTGCGAAAGGCGCGGCCAGCAGAAATCCCAGCGCCATCCAACGCGGCTGAACGACGGCAAGCCAAATGCCCAGCGGAATCCCGAAGAAAAAAATCCAGCCGAGATCCGCCAGCGCCTGGTTCGCTCCGCGCAAAAGGAACTGCCTGTTCAGCATGTTGTCGATCATGTTCGCGTGGATTTCCACACCCGGAAAATCGAGGCTGCCGTAGGGAGTCACACGCAAGTCGCCGATCCCAGTGGCCGACGCGCCGACGAGCACGATTTTGTCCTTGAACGACCCGCGAGGATATTTCCCGAGCGCCGCATCCGCAAACGAAACGTAGGGGTACGTTCTCGCCGGCCCGTGGAAGTCCACCGTCATGCGGCTGACGCCGTCGGGATGGACCACCAGCTTCTTGCCGAACTCGACGCTGCTCACTCCCGCGGCGCCGTAGTTCAGCACGGTATCCTGGTTCGAAACGCCCAGAAAAATTCGCAGCGTCTGAACATCGATGGATGCATAGATGTCCCAATCTTTCTGGTCCGCGGAGCGCCCGTAGGGAAGCGCGAGCGGCAGCCGCCGCACCACGCCATCCGGGTCGATAGTCACGTTGAAGAATCCGCTTCCGCCTTGCTCGGCGTCCACCGCGCCGGTCAGAACTTCCGTGTTGGCTTCCGCTCCCCGGGGCACGAGGTCGTGCGTTTCGTAGAGTTGAATCAAATTCAATCGTCCCTGCTCGCCGCCTAAGTCGCCCGCCACTTTGGCCGAAGGTTCGGGACGCACTTGGGGAAAAGGAAAAAAGGCGATCAGGTTGGCATAACGGTCGAGCTGCGCAGCGGTCACGCCGCGCAGGTCGGCCTCGGTGTACAGAAAATAGTTTCCCAGCACCACTCGGCCGAACTTCTGGATGGCCTCCGCGAATTGCTTGTCGTAATCGAATTGCTCTTCGAGCTGCGCGATCTTCGCAAGAAGCTGCGGATTCGCGGGCAGGCCTTTCTTCTGTTCTTCTTTTAATTGGTCGCGCAGGAATTCGAGAGGCCGCGCCGTCGCGTCGGGCTGGCTGAAAGTGATATCGAATGCCGCCACGCGCGCGTTGTCCTGGCGCAGTTCATCCAGCAGCTTCGCAAAATACAGGCGGGGGAACGGCCAGCGCCCCAGCACTTCCTGCGAGTGCTGGTCGATATCCACGATGATGATCCGCGGATCGGTCGGCGTCTGCCCGCGCAATCGGAAGCGCGTGTCGAGGCTGTCGAATTCAATTCGCTTGACGAAATCGAACAGCGGAGTCGGCTTTTCGCCGAGAAATGCCAGGTAATAGACCGCCGTCGCGAAGAGCGTCAGCGCCACGCTGATGGCGAGCGATCCCTTGTGCTGCCACCACATCCGAAAAATCGCAGGAATTCTTTTGCCGATCGGGTTTGCCATGGCCGCCGTGCTGTCGCACTCACTGCGGAAGCGCGGGACTGCAATTCCGCGCAAGGCTAACAAACGCGTGCTTGCGATTCAAGGCGCACTCCTCGCGGCCGCATGGCCCGCCGCAGCCTCACCGCCTGCGGGAAAGGCTTGCGGCTGTGTTCCCGCCCTCGCTTTCGCTATACTATTGGCCACCCCCGCGCCCGTGGGTACTCATGTCCGCAAAGAGACAAATTTGGTACGTCGAGGGCTCGGCGGCTGCAAAGCTCGTCGCCCCGCTGCGCGCGAAATACACTCTGCACGCTGTGCCGCGCACGGCGGGCGATGCTGCTCCCATTCTGCCCCGGCACGGTGCGGATAGCGCCGTGTGGTTGGCGGATTTGAAGGCAGGCGGACTCGCTCTGCCGGGCGGGACTCGCAGCGCGCGGAACGGATTTCGCGTCATCGGCGTGATCCCGGCAAGCGGCAGTGGCGCCGGGTTGCCGCCGCGCCTGCGCTCGGCTGCAAAAGCTCCCTCCGTGTTTGCTTATCTTCCTTCGCGCGCTTCCCGCGGCATTGTCGAGAAAACGGTTGCCGCGGCATTTCAAAATGCCGAGCTTGCCGCGCGCGAGCGCGCCGCGCGCAAAGCGCTGAAGATTGCCGAACGCGAACGCGAAGAGCTCAACCGCATCGGTATGGCGCTCTCCTCGCAGCGCGATATCAAGCTTTTGCTCACGCTGATTCTGGCGATGGCGCGCCAGATTACCGGCGCCGATGCGGGCTCGCTCTATCTGGTCGAGCAACCCGCCGAAGGGAAGCGGCACCTTCGCTTCATGCTCACGCAAAACGACAGCCTCGCGTTTCCTTTCCAGGAATTCGTGCTCCCTCTCACGGAAGATTCGCTCGCGGGCTACACCGCGCTGCACGGCGAAGTGCTCAATTTCGCCGACGCCTACCGCATTCCGCGCAGCCGCCCGTTCCGCTTCAATGATCGCTACGACCGCGAATCGGGCTATCGCACCCGCTCGCTTCTCACGTTGCCCATGCGCAATGCCAAGGGCGAAGTCCTCGGCGTGCTTCAGCTCATCAATTCCAAGCGCAACGCGGCGACGCGGCTGCGCGGCGCGCAGGATATTGCCAGGCATGTGGTGCCGTTCCGCGGGCGTTCGGTGCGGCTGGCGCTCTCGCTCGCATCGCAAGCAGCGGTCGCTTACGAAAACCGGAAGCTCTACGCGGAAATTGAAACGCTGTTCGAAGGCTTTGTCAGCGCGGCCGTGACGGCCATCGAGCAGCGCGACCCGACCACCTCGGGCCACTCGCTCCGCGTCGCGGACTACACCGTGGGCCTGGCCGAAGCGGTGGATGCGGCTTCCGCCGGCACATACGGCTCCACGCATTTCAGCCGCGAGCAAATGAAAGAGATCCGCTATGCCGCGCTGCTCCATGATTTCGGAAAAGTCGGCGTGCGCGAAGAAGTTCTCGTCAAGGCGAAGAAGCTCTATCCGCTTCAGCTCGAGCTCGTCCGCCAGCGCTTCGATTACATCCGCAAAGAAATCGAAGCCGGCATCGTGCGGCGCAAGCTCCAGATGTTTTTGGAGCGCGATCGCGGCGACGCCGCCGGCGAAATCGCGCGCCTGAGCGAGGATTTCGATCAGCGGCTCGAGCGCATCGAGGAATATCTCCTGCTCATCCTCGATGCCAACGAGCCTTCCCTTCTCGAACAGAGCCGCTCCCAGCGCCTTCGCGAAATCTCGGAGCAGTATTTCGTCGATCCGCGCGGAATCGACCAGCCTTATCTGAACGCCGAAGAAATGCGCCTGCTTTCCATTCCCAAGGGCAGCCTCGATGCTTCCGAACGCCTCCAGATCGAGTCGCACGTGGTTCACACGTTCAATTTCCTTTCGCAGATTCCCTGGACCCAAGAGCTCCGCAGGATTCCGGAAATCGCGCGCGCGCACCACGAGAAGCTCAACGGCACGGGGTATCCGTACAAGCTTCAGGGCGCGGAAATTCCGCTGCCGGCCAAAATGATGACGATCTGCGATATTTTCGACGCCCTCACCGCCGCCGATCGCCCTTACAAGCGCGCCGTCCCCATCGACCGCGCCCTCTTGATCCTTGACGACTGCGTCCGCGCCAACGAAATCGACGCCGAACTTTGCCGCATGTTCCGCGAGGCGCGTATCTTCGAGCGCGGCGCACGCCGGGCGTGATTTGCATGCGGAGATCGAAGGCCGCGGCCGCGATGTTCCTGGCTGCCGCCGCGTTCCTTCCGCTGATTTTCGCGCCCCCCGCTCGCGCGCAAGCCACCACTTCGGCCGCGTGGTCGGTCACAATCGTGTTGCCTCCGAAAGTTGTGGCAGGCCGCCCGGCTTCGCTCGCCGTGTTCGGCGCCGACGGCCGCCTCGCTCCCGGAATCCCCGTGGAAATCGGAAAAGGCCAGCAAGTGACAACCGACGCGTCGGGCCGCGCGATTTTCACCGCGCTTGCCGGAAGCAGCGTGGTGATTGCGCGCGCCTCGGGCGCTTCTGCGGCAGCGCTGGTCGATTCAGAAGCGCCACCGCCGGCGTCAGCGCGGGTCTCGGTTGCTCCGTTTCTTTCCCTTCGCGACCGCTTCTCGCTCTGCGCCTCCGGATTTCGAGCCGAACCCGACTCGAATCGGCTTCTCTTGAACGACGAGCGCGCGCTGATTCTTGCCGCGTCGCCCGAATGTCTCGTCGCGCTTCCGGGGCCCAAATCCGCGCCCGGCGCGGTGAAAATCACGGCGGAGACACAGAGCGCGGAATTGAGCGCCGCCTCCACGCTCGTCTCTCTCGTGTTCGATTCTCCGCAGCCTCCTCCCATCCCGGAGCGGAGAAGCCGCCTGGTGGTTCAAGTGGTGGGATCCGATCAGCCGCTTGCGATTGTGGTGGAGAATCAGACCCCGGGCGTGCTGCGTTTTCTTCGTGGCGACCGCCAGCCGCTGCGCACCAGCGGCGGCCAGCCGAATTCCGCCGAGGTGGAAGTGCAGGCGCTGCGCACCGGCGATTATTCATTCCACGCGCGGCTGCTGCCTGTCTCCGACCCCGCCACCGCGCGCCGCTTTCTTGAGGCGGCCATGCCTCTCGCCGCCCGAGATCTTCAGCGGCGCCTGAAAAATCTCGCCGGCCGGATCGAGCGCCATCCGCGTGACATCGAAAAAATCCGCCTCGAGCTCGACCGCATCATCTCCGTCACGATCGAGGGCGACCTCCGCACCCTGCTCGATTCCGCGCGCGCCTCTCTCTAATCGCGAAAGGATTTTCCCGCAGGGGCATCCGCCGGGATTCTGGCGGACCGTGCCCGGATTTCAACTAAGTTGGCCTTGCTGCGTTCCTGCCGGAAATGGCTCAGCCAGATGTTGGCGGGCGTTGTACCGGATTTGAAAACAAAGCGGAAGCAAGCTTCCGCACTCCAAAGGTCTTGCTGGGCGGCGCTCAGATAGATGGGAGTTCAGCAGAGCCGGGTAGGTTTTATTCCCCCGAAGCTTTCTCCAGCGCCTTCGCGCCGCTCTCCGGCAGCGCTCCCTGCGACATCTGCTCGAGCGAATTCCTGGCGCGATTCAGCTTGCTATCGGCATCCTCAAAACTCTGCTGCGCGTGCCGCAAATGCGTCCCGAGCCTTTCGTACACTTCGGCGAACGATTCGAATTGCTTCTTCAGTCCTCCGAGGCTGGCCACCAAATGGCGCGCGTTCTCCTCGATTTTTTGCCCTTGCAGGCTGATGGCGATCGCGCTCAGGCACGCGTAAAAAGTATTCGGCGAGACGGGAAACACGCGCTTCGTGCGGCAGTATTCATCGAGCTTGCCGTACTTCGAATCCTCGGTCATCACCAGCTCGTAGTACACGCCCTCGGAGGGCACAAACATCAGCGCGTAATCGAACGTCTGCTCATCCGGCAAAATATATTTTTCTGCCACCGAATCCGCGTGCTTGCGCACCACCTGCGCGAATTCCCGCCGCGCTCCCTCGCCCTCCGCAATCAGCCGCCGGTAGGCCTCCAGAGGAAACTTCGAATCGACCGAAAGGAGGCGGTCGCCGCTGCGAACCACGGCGTCCACAATCGCGCCGGTGGAAGCGAAACGATATTGCGTCTCGTAGGCGCTGCGCGGCAGCGCGTCTTCCAGCAGCCGGTCGAGCGCCATTTCACCGAGCGCCCCGCGCGTTTTCGCGCCGCCGAGCACGGCTTGCAGCGTCTGCGAAGTGGCCGATAAATCGCGCCCGGCTTGCTGCACTTCGCCGATTTGCAGGCTGATTTTGCGGATCGTTTCGCTCGACTCCTGAAGCTGCCGCGTCATGGCGATCTGCGCGTCGCTCGCGAGTTTTCCGCTGGAAGCCACTCCGCTTTGCAGCTCCTGCCGCACTTCCCCGAGCTGCTGCGTCACCGAGGTCATCAGGTGATTGATCTGCGTGGTCACCGCCTGCGCCTGCGCTGCAATCGTCTGCTGCATCTCCTGCCGCGTCGCGGAAAGCTGCGCGTCCGCGCGGCGTCCCGCCGCCCACACAATCGCCGCCACGAGGAAAATCGCCACAAGCCCCGCCAGCAGCCAAACCACCGGATTCATCGACACCAATCCTCTTCCATCCCTCGAAATGAGATTCTCAACACACTTTACCGCGTGCGGATGAGAGGGAAAAGCGCTTTCCCGCGCCGGCCGGCAGCTCTAGAAGCTCACTTTTAGCGCAAATTGAAACGTCCGCGGATCGTTTGCCGCGGTAGGCTGCCCGGCGTTGCAAGTGCCGGAAATCGGGTCGCACAGCGGGCTCACGTCGCTCACGTTGAAGCGGTTCAGCATATTGAACCCGTCGGCAATCACCTGGAGCTTCCATCGCTCCGTGATCGAAAACGTTCGCGCGATTCGCAGATCGATATCGAAATATAGCGGGCGCGTAAACGCATTCCGGCCCAGGTTGCCCACGCATCCGAAGGGCGGTGACGGAACCGTGAGATCGCTCGGAAATGGCTGGTTCGTGGGTCCGAGGCAAACGGTTGGAATCGTGAAGTCAACGCTGCTGACAAACGGGGAATCGATCACCGGCAGGCCTGCCGGCACGCTGCCGCGTGGAAAGGCGTCCGGACGGTTCGTGGCCGTGCCGAGGTCCAGGTTTGGATTCGTACCGATCAGAATGTTGTAGGGGCGTCCCGATGAGACTTCGATGATCGGCGCCACAGTGAAATCCGCGAGAAACTTCTTCCAGAATCCGGTGTCGCTCCACCGATAGGGGCTTAGGAACACTGCGCTCGTAATCCAGCGGTGTCTTTGGTCGAAATCGGAGTTGCCGCGCTCGCCGTTGGGATTGTTGTTGTCTTGCGGATTGAGGAGCGTGGAGAGGTCGGTCGAGTCATCAATCGTATGCGAATAGGTCCACCCGGAGAGCAGCTCCATATTGTGCGAGAAGCGCTTCGTCACCGTGAGCGTGAACGCGTTATACAGTGAGTTTCCCGTCGAAGTCTGCGGCTGCACGTCGCTCCACGGCACCGGCACCGTACCCGCTCCGGCCGGGATGAATCCCCCGGCGACGGCCAGTTCAACCAGAGTGGGATAGCCGCCCGGCACGAGCGCAGCAAACGACGGATTCGGCCCCGATGGCCGGAAGAAATTGAACACCGCAGGAGTTCCTAGCAACCCCACTGCTGTCCCAGTGCAAGATGGCCCGGTGAAGCCCTCACCCAGTATTCCCGGAGCGAGGGGACCGAGCGGTGTGGCGTAGGCGATGCTTCCTCCGCCGGGGATGTTCGCCGCCGGAAACGGCCCGCAGGCCGCGTCTGGCGAGGGAAGCGTAACTCCCAGCGGGTTGGTTCCAGTTGTAACGAGTCCGATAGCAACAGCCTTGCTGTCGTTGGCGACCAGCAGCGCCGGGTTGGTGACATTCCTGTTGATGGTGCGATCCAGATGAACGCCGTGCGTGTAGTTGTATCCGGCGCTGATTTTCCAATCTTTCGAAAGCTCGCGCTCGACCGTGAGGTTGGCTTGCTGCGCATACGCGAATTTGAAATTCTTCTCCACCGGAATCGTGAACGGCAACACGGTCAACGGATAGCCCGCGTTGAAAGGGCCGGCGGCTGCCGGAAAGGTCAGATAGCGCTGGCTGGTAAAGAGTGAGTTCGGCTGAAAGGAGTTGAACCGCTGCTGCTGGGGCTGATAGCACATTGTCGCCGCCACCGCCGTCGAGCAGCCCGTGATATTTCCGGTGAGCAAACCCTGAAAGATATTGGTGCCGTTCAGCGCCGAAAAATTCAGCACGTTATCCAGGTCGCAGCTATTCCCCGGAAGAACGCAGGGCGTGCCTCCTCCGGCTTCGATCAGCGACGAAGCCGCGCCGTCGAACGCATTGGCCAGGAACCCGAGCGCCAGCGATGGATTGTCGTAGAAAATTCCATACCCGGCGCGGATCACTGTCTTTCCGTCGCCCCACGGATCCCAGGCGAGCCCGATCCGCGGCTGCACGTTCTTGGTGTTCAGCGGAACGCCTTGAATGATGCCCAAGGCTTGTCCTGCCGCGGCATTGAGCGCAGTAGCCGGCGGAAAAATCGGCGCCCATTCGATGTCGTATCGCACGCCGTAATTCAGCGTCAGCTTGCTCGTGATTCTCCAGCTATCCTGCGCGAAGGCTCCCAGCGATGTGTCCGATTCCGGTCGGTTCGTGTTGCCGATCCCCTGGAAGAACGTCGTCGGAACTCCCAGGCCATACGCCTGCACCGCATTGAACGACGGAAATGCGGTGGGGAATCCAAAAGAACCAGCGTCGAGGCTTCCGAACGTATAGACGCCGCCGTAATTCAATTCAAAGATCTGCGTTGCATTGGTATTAATTTTCACCACGTTCACATCGCCGCCGAATTTGAACGTGTGCGAACCTTTCGTCCACGTCAGGTTATCCGTCCACTGAAATCGCCGCTCGACGCGATCTTCCGTCGTGAACGGCTCGCGCCCGAAGAAAGCAAATCCGGTGATATTGACCGCGGGATCGCTCCCGCCGGGCAGGCTCGAGAACCCATAATGCAGCCCCCGCCGCGCAAATTGGAATCGGGCCTCGTTGAACAAATTGCTGCCGATCGCCGTCGTGTGCTGGCCCACAATCGTCAAGTCCCGCGTCTGCTGATCCGACGTGCGGTTGCCGGCGTTCTGCCCGAAGTTCTGGTTCTGCGCGTTCACCTGGATCCCGGTGATCAGCGAGGGCGACACGCTTGCGCGGATGAAAGTGGAGTTCTTGTTGTTCCATATATGGTCGAGTCGGAGCGACCACAGGCTTGTTCCCTGGTGCGTCGGATAGTTTCCTAGCAGCGAGACCAGCCCTTGAAAGCTCGCCGGCAGGAAGCACGGCCCGGCGCAGCCCGCGCCATCTTCAGGGAACGAGTTCAGGGGAGCCGGAAGAGCTCCCGTGTTTCCAAATAGGGCGACAGCCGAGGCGCCGCCGCTCAAAGCCGCTCCCTGGATTGCCGCAGCGCCGAGCGCGTTGGGAGCGGCGCATCCGCCATTTTCTGCGATCACCGCGGGATAAAACGCCGCCTGGCTATTTGGATTGCTCGCCGGGCCCGTCAGCAGCACTGCGGGAAGCGCCGAGCACACGCTCGCGCCGGGCACAGGCACGAATCCGAAATTGTTTTGCCCGATGCTGGTGAATCCGCTCGTCTGGGCGCGAAGGGTCTCGTAGGAGAAGAAATAGAAGGTCTTGTCCTTCTGGATCGGGCCGCCGAGCGTGGCGCCGGCCTGTACGCGCGTGTACGACTGCTTCACCGGAACCAGGTCCACGCTGTCGGTTGCCGGATTAAAGCTGCCTTCGACGGAGAACGGGTCGCGCGCCTGAAGCGCCGTGGCGCGGAGGTAGCCGAACACGTTGCCGTGCACCTCGTTCCCGCCCGATTTCGTCACGATGTTCACTACGCCGCCCATGGCCCGGCCGTATTCCGGCATATAGTTGCTGGTAATGAGCTGAAATTCCTGCACCGCTTCCTGCGACACCGTCGAGCGCACGCCGCCGACCGACTTATCCACCGCATCGGCGCCATCCACGGAAATCTCATTCGAGCGCGCGCGCTGCCCGCCGAAGTTGAGTCCGCTGGTGGGCGCGGCGCCGATCGAAGGAGTGTCGTCGCGCGCCGCCTGTGAATCGAGCAGCGTGAAGTTGATGTAATTGCGTTCGTTGATCGGCAGATTGTCGATCTGGAGTGAATTCACGCTCGTCGAAACGTCCGTCTTCGTTGTCTCCAAAAGCTCTGGCGCAGCAGTTACGCTCACTGTTTCCGTCGTAGTCTTGAGTTGCAGATGCGGGTTGTATTCAGGGGAAGTTCCGAGCACGAGCGTAATCGAGGGGTTCGTCAGCGCCGCGAATCCTTGCGCCTCGACCGTGAGCGAATAATTTCCCGGCGGCACGCCGACCATTTCATATCGCCCGTTGGAATCGCTGGTCGCCTCGCGCGGCGCGCCCGTGGCGAGATTTCGAAGCGTGATCTTCGCGCCCCTCACCGCCAGGTTCTGCGGATCGAACACGGTCCCCGAAAGGTTCACGGTGTTCACTTGCGCGCGCGCCGCATCGGGCGCCGCCAGCATCCACCCGCTCATGAGCAAGATCGTCAGAACAAGGATTCGCACTCGCATCGACACACCCCCGTGTTCGTTTCGTAGTGCTTGATGGCGGCCGCGCGGCCGCGCCCGTGCCCCAGCGTGAGACCCAAGTGATTGTGCTCCGTGCCCCGTGGAGCCCGAATCAGTGATGCAGGACTTCTAATCCAAGCCTTGCGCTATTGCAATGTCTTTTTTCGGAGGTTGCAGAGGAATTGCGCAGATTGACAGCACAGGATTGACAAACAAGGAGGAAGTCATTTCATCGATGCTTTCCGTCAGGGCACGGCTTCAGCCGTCCCGATAAAGCGCGGAAACGTCAGGGGTTTTAACCCCTGAGATTCGCAGGACCAACCCCGATGGCGTTTACGGGGCCTTCGAATCCTGCCCTAGCTTTGGCTCGCCGAGCGGCTCAATTGCACGAGCGCTTCCGGCGCCGGCGCGGCCGCCGGCTCGATCGTCTGCGGCGCGCGCCAAAAATCCATCGTGGAAATTTGGTGGACGCACGAGACGGTGCACCGCGGCGCGCAGCCTTTCTTCGTGAAGAATTCCTTGCGCCGCTGCTCTTCGGTGTACTCCATGAGCGGCACACCCGGATATCCGCGCTGCTGCGAGCAATAATGCACCAGCCCGTCTTCGCAGATGTAGAGGTACCGCGAGCCGGCGCGGCACCGCCAGTGGTTTTCGGCGCCCTTGGCGATATTGTGCTGGAATTGATTCAGGCGCGTGAACGACCGTTTGCCAAGCGTCATGTTCTCTTCGAAGATTTCCTGCTCGCGCGGGCCGAGCGGCTCCAGCTGCCCGTTCTCATCGTGCAGGATTCCCACCGTCGAGGTGAACCCGTGCGCGACCGCGCGATGCGCCACGTCGAGCGCGTCTTCGGGATTGTGCACGCCGCTTCCGAGCACCGAATTGATGTTGACGTGAAATTCCGCGTACTCCGCCAGCAAATCGAGCTTCTGGTCCAGCACTTTCAGGCTTTTCTTCGACACGTCGTCCGGCATCACGTTGTCGATGCTGATTTGCAGATACTCGAGCCCCGCGCGGTTGAGCCGTTCGATGCGCTCGGCGGTCAGCAGGTAGCCGTTGGTGATCAGCCCCGCGATGATTCCGTTCGCGCGGATTCGCGTGATGATGGCGTCGAGCTCCGGGTGAAGCAGCGGCTCGCCGCCGCTGATCGTGACGATAGCCGTGCCCATCGCGCCGAGGCGGTCGATCCGGCGGAACATCTCGTCGGTTGGCACCGGCTTCGAAAAGTCGTCGAACTCGTTGCAGTACGTGCAGGCCAGGTTGCACCGCCGGATCGGGATGATGTGCGCCAGCAGCGGATGCCGCGTCGAGACGAGCCCCTTCACAATCATCCGCAGCTCGCGCCATCGCCGATGCGCCAGCCGCGCCTGTCTGCGAATTTTTTTGCCGAGCGTCATTGCTTCGCCAGGGCCTTCTCAGGCCCCCTTATCACTCCCGTATTTCCCTTGGAAAAGTCTACTCGAACCCGCACCCAATGTGGATAGCGCCGCCGCGGCCTGCTTCCCTGCCGCCCAGGACACTCCAGCGCCGCCAGCGCGAGCCCCCGTCGCCCCAATATTATGCCATATCGCGGCCGGCTCCCCTGGCCTGGTTCTTCTATCGCACTTCCCGGCGAACTCATTTGGCCGCTCATTCTCGCAGGGGCGATTGGGCACGGCCGCCTTGACAGCGGATGGGCTGCCGCCGTCGGTCCCGCTGAATCCTTAATTCGAGGCATAAAAAATTGTAATTGGACAGGTTTCGCTGCCGGCGGCTAGCCTTATTGCATGAGTGGAGGCCACGAAGCTCTCGCGGGCGCGAGCCCGGATATCGAATTTCTGCACACGGTAGCCGGCCGCATCGCCGCGGCCGATCCACTGCACGACGTCCTCAAACTTGTGGTGGAAATCGTGGCTGCGGTAGTGAAGTGCGACTCTTGCTTCATCTACGCGCTGGAAGAAGACGCGCTGGTCCTGCGCGCCTCGATGAATCCTCATTCCGCCGAACTCGACTCGCTGCGATTGCGCCTCGGCCAGGGCATCACCGGCTGGGTGGCGGTCCATCGCCAGCCGGTGGCGATCGAGCGCAACGCCTTCGAGGATTCGCGCTTTCAATTTTTCAATGAGCTGCCCGAAGACCACTACGAGGCGTTTCTCTCCGTTCCGGTGCTTTGCCGCGGACGCCTCGTGGGAGTGATTAACGTCCAGCACCGCCGCCCGCACGCGCATACCGATCGCGAAATTCGCCTGCTCACCACGATCGGCTTTCTGGTAGGCGCCGAGATCGAGATGGCGCGCCTCGAGAGCGCCAACCTGCATTTATCGGAGAAGCTCGAAGCCAGGAAAGTCGTCGAACGCGCCAAAGGAATCCTGCAGCGCGATCTGGGCATCAGCGAGGAGCAGGCCTATCTTTCCTTGCAACGCCAGAGCCGCCAGCGCCGCAAGTCCATGAAAGAAGTAGCCGAAGCGATTATTTTGGGCGAAGACGTGAAGCGGGCTTCGAGCGCGTAGCCGCTCGTGATCGCCGCGTGCCCCCGCCCGCGCGCCATGGGATTTTTTTCGCAGCTTTCCCTTCTCCCACCGTTGTCCATTCGATTCCATCCGGCGAACTCTCGAACCGGAAGGCATGCGCCGCGGGCGAAAGCATCTTAACGATGAACCTTGTTTTTGTAATTTTGCCGCTGATGTGCTGCTCGCCGCTCCACGTCCACGTGTCGCCCTCGAGCGTGCCGGTCGAATGTTGCGCCTCGCCCATGCTGTTGAATTCGTCGTAGGTATAGAGTTTCCGCGCAGTGTCATAACCCATGAACGCCGTGCCGGACCATTTCGCCGAGTCGCCGATTTTGAATTGCGATTCAATCACCAGGAAAAATCGGCCCTCCATCCATCTGTACCGCTCCCGCATGTGCAACTTGCCGCCCGGACCCGCCGGCCCCGGCTGCACGTTTCCCCGCGAAATCCACGTGCCCAAAAAATATTCGAGCTTCTTCAGTTCCGGCGCGGGTTTCGCCGCTTCCATGGGAAGCTCCTAGGAAGGTGATTCAGTCGTGCAAGCTGCAGCCTCAGGCTCCGCTTATGTGGAGTGCGGGAGCATGTTTCCACTGAGCGGAGCGAATGTGCTCCCGCCTTGTTTTCAATTCCGGCAGCCCGGCATTCATTCGCTCGCGTATTGATTCGGCGAAATCTTGCCGTACGGTTTGTAGGTTGCGGTTTCAACCGCGACATTCGAATGCTGCATCACGCGGGCTTTAGCTCCTGAAGCTCACGACTGTGTGCCGATGAGGCATCGATGAGCTGAGTTCCCCTTACTTCGAACGCGCCCTCCGCCCGGATTTCTCGGATTCATCGTGGAGCGAGCGCATGCGCGCGAACTCCACCACCTGCCCGGCAAGAATCCGCAATTGCTGCGCAATCGCTGGATCAACCGGCGCGCCGAAATCGTCGAACACTTTGCCTGCCGAATTAATCGCCACGCCCAGCGGCGTCGGCCACCCGCGCAGCGCGTGCACAATCGACCGCAGCGCCGCAAGTGTCGAGCCGGTGGCCTGCCAGCCGCTCGCGCTCGCGATCAACCCGACCGCGCGCCCCTCGAGATAAGGCTGCGCGTCTTTGCGCATGTCTTCGATGTAATCGAGCGCGTTCTTGAGCATCCCGGAAATCGAGCCATGATATCCGGGCGAAGACAGAATCACGCCATGCGTGCGGCGCAGCGCCGAGACTAATCGCTCGGCTTCCGGCGCGCGTGCCGCAGAGTCCGGCGCATACATCGGCACGTTCAGGCTCGGCCCCGCAAGAATTTCCGTCTTCGCTCCAGCCTCTTCCGCGAATCGGAGCGCGCACCGCAGCGCCTTCTCCGAAGCCGACCCCGTGCGTGTGGTCCCGCCGATCCCCACAATCAGCGGACGAAATTCCGCGCCCATGCGCTCGCCACGCTCCCTTCCGCTTCGGAATTGCTTGCGGAGTGTATGCCGTCGCTTCTGTCCATGTCAATTTCGAGTGGGAAAAGGCGGAGTTAACGTGCGAACTGGCGTTTCAGCCCTCACTCAGCGCCAGAGGCACGGAAGAATTTAGCCCAGCCCGGAAGGGCTGGGAATTCGACCGACGTTTGCAATGAAGCGCCGTAGGCGCGGCACAGCAGCCTTGGAGTGGGGGGCGACACAACTCGCGCGCTCAATTCCCCGGCCGCGGCACCTTGCCCACCGGAGGATGCTTCCTGTGCTCCTCCCAAATCACCCACCCCACCGAGGAATGGAAGATCGGCGGGCCGCCCGCTTGTGCCGCCGGCAGGTGAAATTGCACGTTGACGAAAACTTCCTGCTGAAATCCCGACGCCGGAAACGACGCGCTCCGCACCATCTCGATCGCCGACCGGCTCAACTCGCGGTCCGACTTTTGCAGCGCCTCGGCATCGAGCACGTGCCCGTCTTGCGCATCGAGCGTCGCATGCACAATCACCGGCTGAAAATACGTGGAAGCGGGCCCGTCGGACGGATCGACGCGGAGCGGAAAGCGGCTCGGCCCCCATAGCGTGAACGATCCGCCCGCGTCCACCATCCCCGGCGTCGGCTCGAAAAGCGCCGGATCGAGCTCGGGCGCTTCTCCGAAGCTTTCCACACGCGCCTCGACCGTCAGCACGCCTCCTTCGAAAATCGAAATTTGCTGCGGCAGAGTGTGGCCCTTGAATTCAGCGGCGCCAGCGTAGTCGTAGATCGCATAAATTCCCGGCGCTTCGGACCACGTCTGCAAAAGCGCGGTGGCGGGATCGATGCAGTATTCCTCTTCCACCCACGCGCGCGGCGCGGGATTATCGGGCACCGCGCCGCTCAGCAGCAGGCATTCGACTTGCTTTCCGTTGTACTCCGCCTCCGCCGCGCGAATCGCCATCCCGCTCACTTGGCGCGGGATCGGCCAATGCAAGGCGGCGCGAAGCAAGTGCACGCGCATAGGCACCGGCTCGGAAGGATGATTTCCGTACACGTGCGTGTGGTCGCCCACCCGAATCACGGAGGCACCCGGCAGCTCCGCCGTCCAGCGCCAGTGCGGCCCGTCGGAAACCTGCTCCATCGTGCCTTCGCCTTCGTTGAGCGCGTTGCCGTTCGTGCGGAATGCCACTTTGAGCGCGTAGGGCGCCGCGAACGCGTGCATATTCAGGTTCTGCCTCGCGCGAGCCAGCAGATCGATCGCAGCCGAGCGCTCCGGAGGCTTCGTGAGCGTGCGCGGCTGGCGCGTCACCATCTCGTGCGGGTCCGCCGGCGGCGGATTTGTCTGCGCGAAAATTGAGGGGACCCACAACACGCAGGGGGCAAGAATTCCAACGAAGCGGCTGGCTCTTCGCATCAGCCTCACTCCAATCAACCAAATATTCGGCGCGAGCGCCGACAATTCTAATCAACTTCCCCGCCCGCGCGCAATTCCCAGCGCCAGCCCCTCTTCCTGCGTCACTTTACCGGAAGCACTGCCCATCTCTCTCCGCAGCCCTGGAGACCTTTGGAGTGCGGGAGCTTGCTCCCGCTTTGTTTTCGATGTCAGCGCAACCTACCCAACTCCACGACGGCACCCATACAAGCGGGTGACCGAATAGTGCCGGAGCGTTGCTTCCGATGTGCATGATCATGGCATCCTCAAAAATTGAACACGTAAAGCAGCAGCCGCGTGAGAAACAAATCTACAACCAGCACTACCACCGACGACACCACGAAAGCCGTAATCGTTGCGCGCCCGACGCCTGCCGTTCCTCCCTCGACGCGCAGGCCGTGATAACACCCCACCGTCGCCACAATGAACGCGAAGACGATGGGCTTCGAGAATCCGATAAAGAGATCGCCGAATTCGAGCGCCTTGATCGCGCGTGTCCAGAATTGCTCCGCGCCGAGGTGGAGCGTCACGGTCGCAACCAGGAATCCTCCCAGCAGCCCCGCGCAATCGCCCACAGCCACGAGCAGCGGCAGCGTCAGCACCGTGGCCAGCACGCGCGGCGTCATCAACTTGCGGATCGGGTCGATCCCGAGCCCGCGCATCGCATCCACCTGCTCGCTCACCACCATCGAGCCGAGCTCGGAAGCCATTCCAGTCGCGTTCCGCCCTGCCACCAGCAGCGCCACAAACACCGGCCCCAGCTCGCGCAGCAACGCCAGCGAAACCGCGTCGCCCGTCAGCGCCGTCTCGCCGAACCGCGCGAATTGCGCCGCCGCATTCAGCACCAGCACGCCGCCCACGCACGTCAGCGCCACGAACACGATCAGCAGCGAGCCCACTCCGATCAAGTCCATCTGTTCGATCAGGTCGGAGAAGTAGTGCGTGGTGGTAAAGATGTCTTTCACCGACTGGAAGCTGAGCATCGAATAGTCTTGAATGTCGAAGATCCACGCTTTCAGCGCGTCCCCGACCGCCAACGGAACCGGACGTGAGCTCACTTTTGCGCCCCCTCCAAATCGCTGGTACGAATGCGGCTGAATCTTACAGCGCCGCCGGACGAGTGAACATACACCAACACAATCGGCCGCCCTCGCGCAAACTGCGCCGCCTGAATCGCGAACAACACTGCCGGTCATCGAACTGCGGCTCTTCGCCTAAGTGGCACACCCACTCCTGGGTGTGCTCTGACGAGCAAAAGCGCAGACAGCCGCCTCGGCCGACATCGTCTTCAGTCACTGTCAAAGGGCGCCGCACCCGCACGAATCTATGCCGAGATGTGCCCTGGGAACGCCATTCTCCTGAATGGCGGGTTGCTCTCACAATTTGGGCCTACCGCGGCCAATCGGGAGATTGGCGTTGCCGGGAGCGCCGCCCTGGATTGGCATCCTTGAGAAAAGCGGATAATCTAATTCTTAAATCTATGAAAAAAACGACCATCACAGTCACCGAAAAAGTCTGCTCCGGCCGCAAATTGGCGGAAGTCCTCGCTCGAACTAGTTTGCCCACGGCGGAAGCCAAGGCGTGGCATCGTGACTTGAAAGCAGCCCGCCGGCGCCTCCGCGCGCCCGCAGACAAGCGGCGGTAATCCTGGGTCCGGGCGGCACCACTTTGACCGAGTAAGGCGCTATAGACCTCGTGCCGTGCAGCCCACCTTCCAACCTGCGACCGACCCATGTCCAAGCGAATCCGAAAGCGCGTGCCTGAGTGGCACACCCACTCCTGGGTGTGCTCTTACGAACTGCAATCGATAAAGTCCAGCTAATCGACGGCGGCGCAAAACGCCCGCTCCCGAGATTGTTTCATTGCCGGCAGGCCCGCCCCTTTCGAGTTCTTGGCATACAATACTGCCGCGCGTTTATAGCGAGGCAGGGCGATGCAGCGAGTCGGCGTGATTCGCACGGTGGCGAGGTATCCCGTGAAGTCCATGCGCGGCGAGGCCTGCGCATCGCTTCCTCTCACCCTCCAGGGCTTCGAGGAGGATCGCCGCTACGCGTTCATGCAAGCCGAGTCGCGCAGCGATTTCCCCTGGCTCACCGCCCGGCAGATTCCCGAGCTTCTCCGCTGGCAGACTTCTGTCGAGAAGCCCGGCACACCCGACGTCGCCGTCACGGTCACCACGCCCGCCGGCGAACGCTGGCCGGTGGCGAGCGACGAGCTTCGGCAGGCCATCGAGAAGCGCTTCGGCAAACCCGTCTTCCTGCTCAGAGACTATCGCGGCTCGTTCGATGTCGCGAACGTCTCCCTCATCAGCGAGCAGACGGTGGAGCGCATCGCCGAGGAGTCCCAAACCGAGGCAAACCCCTGGCGCTTCCGGCCAAACTTGCTTGTGGACCTCGAGGGTGGCGCGGCTTTCGACGAGCTGAAGTGGGTGGGCCGCGTGTTGCGCCTGGGTGAGCGGGCACGCGTCGCCGTCATCAAGGTAGATCAGCGTTGCGTCATGATCACGCTCGACCCCGCGACCAGCGCGTCCGCCCCGCAAATCTTGAAATGTGTCGCGCAGCAGCACAGCAACTGCGCCGGAGTTTACGCCACGGTCCTCACTCCCGGCGAAGTCCGCGCCGGCGACGCCATCCATCTCGAAAACTGAATCAGAGCGCCCAATCCGCGTGTGGCCCATCCTCGCCTTCGTACCGGCCGCCTTTAGGTGGGCCGCTCTCGTTTTGCCCGTCATTCCGCCTGTTCACACTGAACGCAGCGAACGTGCTCGCCGTAGCTTTAGCGTCGAGCGGGCCTGCCCGCCGAAGCTTTAGCGTAGGCGGGAGCGCACTCGGGGGGCCGGCCCTTTTTCCTTTTCGAATCTGCGTATGCTAGGCTCCCGGTCTCGTGGGCTTCGAACGGTTCTCTTCCGATCTTGCCCAACAATGAATCGAGCCCGGCGAGCGCCCCAGTGCTAATATCGCTGGGCCGCGAGGTCAATTCCGTCTCCTATATCTGGCCAAGGCTGGCCCACCCGGCCGCTGTGGCTACCGAGAAACCGAAAGCTCTGCGGAAGGATATGCACTTCATAGAAAGAGGTGGCAAATGAACACCATCGAAGCGACTTGGGAACCTCACGAGAAGCACGGTCGGTTGACAATGAAAAGCGATCTGCCCGATCGCGTCTTCGCTTTCCCCAGGCAGCGGAAAGAGCCGCTGACGGACGCAGATCACGTGCGCAACGCGGTGGCACGTTTCGATCAAGTCACCGGCGTATCGGATGCTGATCGAGCTTTGGCATTCGCCAATATTGAGAAAGCGGCGCGGCATTACGGCGTGGATCTGTCGGAGACAAACTGGCGCCAGCTCGGCGTTCATCCGCAGCTACACCGGGAAGAGGCCGCTGCCGAAGCCGTGGAAACAAAACGTGCGCGCGGCGAGCTGAAAGCAGCCGCTGCCAAAGCCGTAAGGACGAAGCGCAAGCACGGCGTGCTGAAAAAGGCCGCCGCCAAAGCCGCTGCGACGAGACGCCGTCGCCGCCGGTGACCTGAGCCCGCCAAGCGCCCCGAGCCGCCGTCACACTTCGTCCCCGAACGCATCAAGGGCGGGTGGCCACGCTATTACAGCGCTTTCCCTGGGAACGCCAATCTCCCGATTGGCGCGTCCCCGCCTTTGTAGTGCCGGCGTCCCGTTTATCCCGAGCGCAGCCGAGGGGCCGGCTCCTCAAGGCCCGAAACCCAAACCCACAAAAAAAGAAACCCGAAACCCAACGTCAACCCCCGCACCCTCGCCTGCGGCGAAAATGCGGCACTCAAATTCAAAATCGAATTCAAAACCTAGACGAATCAACCACAGGATGAGTTACCCGAGTGGCATGCTTTGGGAGTAGCCTAATCACCTGCGGGAATCACGCACGTAAAAAGCACTGCCACCCGCTCGAGACCTGGGAACTCGACCTCCGCCCCGCCACCTAGCTAGCCGCGGGTAGTGCGCCCCGTGTCCGCCGCAGCGGACAAGGCCGCGCCACCCACCCGACAGAGACTGCTGCGGGAGCTGGAATGGCGGGGGAAACGGTCTGGAATGCCCTGCCGGAAATGAGCAAGGGGTTGGCCGAGAAAATCGCCGGAAACTCTATCACTTGCCGCGCTACAAAAACGCGGCCCGGTCCACGACTTCCAAGCAACGATGCGAACAAGAATTAACGAAAGATTCTCACAGGGGTAACGCTCCTCACCGCAATGCTCCCTACTCTCCACAGAAGGCGTTCAGCCTGAAACGTTAGACGGAAAACCGCAGGAAGGCGAATTCTCACTCTTGTGAGCCAGGCCGATGGCCCGCTCCACGAGAATCCGAATCTCGCTCTATCTGCGGTGTAACTACTGGAGGATGAGCGTGATGCAGACCAATAGCTTTCTTCGCAGAGTGAGTCTCCTAGCGGCTCTGGCCGTGGCAGCCTTCTACACCAGTAGTGCCCACGCCCAGGCCATTCTTCCCACCGGCGCAACCATAACTCCAAACGCAGCCCCAAGATCTGTCTTCCAACCTTTAACCGTAACGCCGCAGTTGCTGCCCAATTTTCCCATTCCCGACTACACGCCTGACGGGGCCGAAACCACGGCGATCAGCCCGGATGGCAAAACCTTGCTCATTCTGACCAGCGGTTACAACTTCAATGAGGGTTCCAGCGGAAACTTTAACCCCAACTCTTCCGGCGAGTTTGTATTTGTCTATGACATCTCCAGGCCCAGCCGGCCCGTAAACACGCAGATCGTGTTCCTTGCGAACGAGCGCGCCTTCGACGGAATCGTATGGAGCCCGGATGGCGCCAAGTTCTACGTGGCGGGCGGAGCCGACGACATTATCTACACCTTCGCGAAAAGCAATGGCCAGTGGACGCAGTCCAGCTCGCTAATCAATCTAAACCACACGGGCGACCTGATGAGCCTGGAGACCGAAGTCGGCCCAACGGCAGCATTCATCGGCATAACGGCCGACGGAAGCACGCTGATCGTGGCGAATCACGAGACGGATTCGATTACCGCCGTTGATACAGCCACGGGAGCCATTCTGAAGGAGTTCGACCTCCGTCCCGGCCTCATCAACCCGGCACAAACCGGTGTTCCCGGCGGGGAATTTCCCTACGGAATTGCCGTGAAAGGAAACAACACCGTCTACGTTTCGAGCGTGCGGGACCGCGAAATCGATGTGCTGAATCTCTCTTCCGGGACGCTGACTCTCACCACAAGAATCCCGGTGGACGGTAATCCCGAAAAGATGGTTTTGAACCGCGCGCAGAGCAGGCTCTTTGTCGTGGCGAACAACTCCGACAAGTTGATCATCATCGACACCACAGCCAATCAAGTCGTCGGCCAAGTGAATACCAGCGCGCCGTTCGGCCTGCTCGGCTTCAGAAACCAAATTCCAAAAGGAAGCAACCCCAACAGCGTCGCTCTTTCACCCGATGAAACCGTTGCGTACGTCACGAATGGCGGCACCAACTCCGTCGCCGTGATCAGCCTCGGCGATTGGCAATTTGGAAACCGGCAGCCCGCAGTCATCGGGCTCATTCCCACGGGTTGGTACCCCAATTCCGTGAGCGTCAGCCCAGACGGTTTCACACTCTACGTCGTGAACAGCAAGAGCCCCGAGACTCCGAATCCCCTGAACTGCCGCTACATCAGCAACGATCCCGGCGGCGGTTTCGGCGCCGGGTGCCAGGGGGTTTCTACTCAGAACGGCTCCGCAAACCAGTATGCGTGGCAAAACGAGTACTCCGGCTTCTTGGTCCTCCCCGTGCCCAATTTCTTCCAGCTCGCCGATCTCACCTTCCAGGTTGCGCGAAACAATGGATTCGATTTCCAGCCGGACTGGCGAGACTCCACCGTAATGTCCTTCCTGAATCAACGGATTCAACATGTGATTTACATCATCAAGGAGAACCGCACCTTCGACCAGATTCTCGGTGATTTGACGAACGGCGCCAATGCAGACCCCTCCTTGACTCAGTTCCCCAGCTTCATCACCCCGAATTTCCACAATTTCGCGAACAACTTCGTCACCTTCGACAATTTCGACGACACCTCCATGGTCAGCATGGATGGCTGGCAGTGGTCCACAGCCGCGAGGGCCCTCGACATCAACGAAAAATGCGTCACGGTCAACTACGGCAAGGGTGGGTGCAATTACGATAGTGAAGGCACGGCGCGCAACATCAACGTCGCAGTGGTTGGCCCCACGCCGGAGGCTACCGTTGCGGCGCGCAAAGCGTGGCAACCGGTGTATCCGCCCGATCCAAACCTGCTGCCCGGGAACGCCAATGAAGTAGGAGCCGATGGTCCTGAAGGCCAGGAAGGTCTGGGTTATATCTGGGACGCCGCGCTCGACGCCGGCCTAACGGTTCGTAACTACGGCTTCTATCTCGATCTGGGCGCCATGGACGTACTCGAGGACTTGGGTGTAATCACTCCGACCCTCACCAACCCTTGCGGTGCCAAACCACCGATCCAGGTTGCCTTCCCGGCGCACCCGGCCCTGCTCACTCTCACCGATTTGTGTTTTCGCGGTTTCGACAATTCGCTCCCCGATTACTTCCGCTACACGGAGTGGCTGCGCGAATTCAACCAGCAAGTCCAGAACAACACGTTCCCCAGTCTGACCCTGCTGCGGCTCATGCATGACCACTTCGGCAACTTCGACACCGCGTCGTTCGGCGTGAACACTCCCGAACTCCAGATCGCCGACAACGACTACGCCGTAGGACTGGTGGCCCAGACGATTGCCCACAGCCCCTACGCCAACAACACTCTCATCTTCGTCATTGAAGACGACCCGCAGGACGGCGCCGATCATGTCAGCGGCGACCGCAGCCTGGCGTTCATCATCGGCCCGTACGTAAAGCAGGGAGCAGTTGTCTCCCACTTTTACTCAACGGTCAGCATGATGCGCACCATGGAAGATGTTCTCGGCACATCGCACCTGAGCATCCACGATTCCGGCGTGCCTCCGATGGCAGACGCCTTTGACACCTTCCAAAACTGCGGTCCATTGCCCAAGGGCGGGTCCACTTGCTGGACTTACACCGCAACGCCGGCTCAGGTTCTTTGCACCACCACGTTGCCGATTCCCAATTGCGCCAACGTCAACCCGGCAACTCTGCCCAAGACCACGCACGACGCGGCCTGGTGGGCGGCAAAGACCCAAGGCATGAACTTCAAGGCGGAGGATGCGAACGATCCGGAGAAGTTCAACCGCATCATCTGGGAAGGCATGATGGGCGACAAACCCTATCCCGCGACGCGGCCGGGTCTGAGCACCAAGCACACGGACTCTCCGCATCCCAAAATCTCCGAAACCAAGGACTCTGACGGCGATGAATGAAGCAGCGTAACCCAAACTTCAAACCGTTCGCGCTTCTTCTCAACTCAGCGGCCGCGAACCTCGACCGGGGCAGGCTTTTCAGCCTGCCCCTCTTTTTTAAATTCGCTGTTTAGTTCGATTGGTCGAATCCCTGAAAGGCTTGATGCGAAGGACAGCCGGTTTTATAGAGACGAGGAAGTCGCGTCCGATTCGCGCGCCAGGCGGGCTATCAAAAGCTCACGCTCTGGACCCAGAGCAATCTTCACGCCGCTCGAAAAATTTACGAACAGGAGGGATTCCGCGTCGTCCACGAAGAGCAGCATCACAGCTTCGGCAAAGATCTCACCGCCGAAACCTGGGAACTCGACCTCCGCCCCACCCGCCGTCTCCTCGGTTGAGACTCACGCGTCGACGCTAATTCGTCGGTGGCTGTACCGGTCCGAACTGGCGATATGGGCGAGAAAATCTGCCACGAAGCCGATTCGCCGTCCCCAAGGAAGCCGGGCTACTATGTTTCGTCTTCGGGTCAAAGTTCGGATTGGCCAGCTCGCAGCCATCTTCGTATTCTTGGCATGGCACGAGCAGGAATGCGTGCTGGTCGCCGTCGGGGAGGGTTCCGAAGCCAGCAATCTCACCACTGTCGTCAATGAAAACCGCTTCGGTTAACGTTAAGTCAGAATCTGCCGGCACAAAAGTATTCAAGTCGAGAATTTGGCCGTTCTGCCAAAGAACGGCGTGCTCGACTAAGTCGGTGCAGGCAGGGAAAAATGCGGCGTCATAGAAACCTGAACCGCCGACAATCTGGCCACGGATATTGATAGCATCCGTGAGGCTACAGGAATTCCCGGGGAGCGTACTGAGGTTCTTGGCGTGTCCGCCCGTCCATGAGGTGGCGAGGAGAGCCTGATCGCCCAATGCGGCGGTTATGCCCGCGATTTCTCCAACATCGTTGATCGAAACGGCATAGCCATAAGTCCCGCCAACGGTGGGCAGGGGTTTCAACTGGCCGCTCTGCCACAGGAACGGGAGCGAGGTCGTGTCTTGGGGAACTGTGGATTGTCCGACGAGCTGTCCGAGGTTGTTCATACCGTAGACGAAGGTGCAGTGGCCTCCGAGGGTATTCAGGTCCGTCATTTTTTCGTCTTCCCAGAAGAACGCATGCAGCGTGAGCGGATCATCCCCACAATGAAGATTCGGCGGAGGAACGGAATCGGCGACGTAGGATTGCCCAGCGATTTGGCCGCTCTCATTGACAAAGAATGCTTGCGCATCTGTGCCACCCAAGGTGCCGAGGTCGTGAGGCACGCCATTCAGCCAGACTACGGCACGGGTCTGCGTGGAAGTTCCGAATAAAGAGTTCGGGTCCGGGACGTCGTTGCTGGAAATGCCGACGACGATCCCGCTGCTGTTGACGGCATAGGCGGCACTTTCAAGGCCACCCCGGAGAGGAGACAGAGGAGCTATACGGGTGCCATTCCAGAGGGCCCCGATAACGGCTGGTCCGTTGGCCCCTGGGTCAAAAGTGCCGTTCTCGGAATAACCAACGATAAGGCCGGTAGGGCCCACCCAACTGACGACAGAAGAGGAACCCGCTGGCCCTGGAAGCGTCCCGAGGTCTGTCATCACGCCGTCTTTCCAGCTGATAGCATGAGAGACCATGCAATCGGAGTTTAAACAAGCTGGAGCATAGGGATCGGGAAGGTCGAGTTCCGCGTCGCCCGCGAAAATTCCACCATTGCTAAGCGAGGGGGTGGGAAGACCAGTGAAGGAATCCGACGGTGGCTGCGAGTTAGGGCCGCCAAGAGTGCCAATGTCGAAGAGCCGGTAATGAGGGATGGCGAGCTTTTGTGAACGTGAGCTGGGAGCTAGGAACAGAGTGAGTGCAAGGACTGAAACCAATGCGAGGAACCCAGAGAACCAGCTAATTTGTATGCGACGCTGCTCTAACGGCTTTTTCATTGAGACCTCCCGGCGTTTTCCATACGCCAAGTGACCATCTGATTGCTCCCAGCTTTGCCTTGCGCCCATCATGGAATTAGGCGGGATTCCCTTCAATGCAAAGCAGGTCAAAAAGAGGTCATTTCGAAATCACGGCAGGATCTGATTTGTCGTCAGAGGCTTACGGCGCCTCTGTACTCCTTCCAAGCTTGCTGCTCTCCCTCCATCGGTGTCCCCATATCTGCCCCGTTAAGTCCCAAAGGGGTTTCCAACGTGGTAGAATTCGCCCAATCCTGAGGTGCCCCTTGGGGAATGCAGCAAGCTCTCGCCGTGTCGCCCGATTCGAAGGGTTTGTGCTCGACCTTCGCGCGGGCGAACTTTGCCGTGCGGGGGAACGTGCGGTCAACCTCGCCGAACAGCCTCTGCGAATCCTTGCCATGCTCCTCGAGCGCCCCCGGGATTTAGTGTCCCGCGAGGAAATCCGAGCGGCGCTCTGGCCCAATGGCACCGTCGTGGAATTCGAGCACAGCATCAGCGCGGCGATCAACCGCTTGCGCCAGGTCCTGGGCGACTCAGCCGAAGATCCTCGTTTCATCGAAACGCTCGCCCGGCGCGGCTATCGCTGGAAGGCAGGTGTCGAGTGGATAGACACGCCCCAAGCGGCTGCCAGCGAGTCTCCGGCCCGCGCGAACGGAAACTGGATTGGCAAGAAGGTCTCGCACTACCGAGTCCTGGAAATTCTCGGCGGCGGCGGCATGGGCGTCGTTTACAAGGCGGAAGACCTGAAGCTCGGCCGCCGCGTCGCTTTGAAGTTCCTGCCGGAAGAACTGGCCCACGATAGCGCCGCCATGCAGCGCTTCGAGCGCGAAGCCCGCGCCGCCTCCGCCCTCAACCATCCCAACATCTGCACGATTTACGAGGTCGAAGAGCACGAAGGACAGCCGTTCATCGTGATGGAGCTGCTCGAAGGCCGCACTCTGCGAGAAATGATTCCCCCGGAAAAGGATTCCCCTGCGAAGGACCTGCCCATTGCGCTTCCCACCCTTCTCGACATTGCGCTTCGAATCATCGCTGGGCTCGAAGCGGCGCATTGCAAGGGCATCGTTCATCGCGATATCAAGCCAGCCAACGTTTTCGTCACTTCATCCGGCCACGTGAAAATTTTGGATTTCGGCCTGGCCAAATTGCAGACAGCGGAAACTTCCGAACAGGAGCCTCAAGGCGCGGAAACGTCCTACCCGAAAAAAGTATGGAGTCCCTATCTCACTCTCACGCGAACCGGCACGCCCGTCGGCACGGCCGGCTACATGTCGCCGGAGCAGATCCGCGGCGAGAAGCTCGACGCGCGTACCGATCTCTTCAATCTAGGCCTCGTGCTTTATGAAATGGCGGCTGGCCGGCGCGCATTCGCCGGTGAAACCGCTCCTCAGTTGCAAGAGGCGATCTTAAACGCCACTCCAGCGCCGGTCCGCCAGTCACATCCCCAAATCCCGCCGAAATTGGAAGCCACCATCGTCAAAGCGCTCGAAAAAAATCGCGAGGCGCGCTACCAATCGGCCGCGGAAATGCGCGCGGATTTGGAGAGCATTAGGCTCAAGGGCGCACCCGGAATCCGTGCGCGAAAGTGGGCGATTCTGGCAGGAGGCATCACCACTGCCCTCGTTTTAATGGCAGGTATAGCGCTACGGATTTGGCTGCCGCAATACCGCGGCGTGCGCCCGGACAACGTCGAATTTACGCGGCTTACGGACAGCGGCAGAGCCGAAAACGTCGCGATTTCGCCAGATGGTCGCTACGTTGTCTACTCTCAGCACGAATCCGCGGGCGTCGGACTTTGGGTGCGTCCGGTGGCCACGCGCAACGATATGCAAATTCTGCCTCCAGAGGTGCCCGGATTCGAAGGCCTAAGCTTTTCTCCCGACGGCGACTACGTCTATTTCGTCCGTCCTGACAACAACGACCCAGGTTTCAAGTTCCTTTACGTCTTGCCTGCATTAGGCGGCACGCCCCGCCAGTTGGTGACCGACATTGACTCGGCCGTGAGCTTCTCGCCGGATGGACGAAGGTTCGTTTATACGCGCGGAATCCCCAAGAACACCGCTACGGAGATTCGCATTGCGGACGCCGATGGCGGGAACAACCATCTGCTGGTGACGCTCTCGGATACGGCGCCGGATTATCAGCCGGGTGCGACGTGGTCACCAGATGGCGCAACGATTGCTGTTCCCCTGTGGCGTGTACACCGCGAACCACGTTTTATGCTCTACACGATACGTGTGGCCGACGCTTCGGTGACCGAGCTATTTCCCAGCGCCTTCGAGATCGGGCGCGCTTTGTGGCAGCCGGAAGGCAATGCCTTGCTCGCGGTGTTGAACGACAAAGAAGAGCGAGGGCAATTATGGAGTATTTCCTATTCGGGAAAGCAGGCACGCCGCATCACCAATGATCTCTCCAACTACGACAACCGCCCTGATCTCACTCGCGCTGGGAATACTCTGGCGCTAGTCAATGGTAAGGGCATTTCCAATTTGTGGGTCGCGGACGCAGACCGCGCATCCGAGGCCCGTCGGCTCACTTCGCTGAACCTGCCGCTTGAAACCGTTGTTGAGGCTCCCAATGGCAAACTCCTTGTAAGCAGCGGCGGCAAGCTGTGGGCGTTTACCCAGGACGGAATGCAGCATGAACCGTTCGGGGAGCTGGACCGCGTGATTGACGCTTTCGTTTGCAACGACTTCGTTGTCTTCAATAACGGACTCGACCTGATGCGTTCCGATTTGCATGGGTCGAATCCCGTTAAATTGGCGAGCCGCGGTCTTGGCCCGGCATGCTCCCCTAACGATAGGTACGTCTTCTATGTTGAACCGGGCCCCCCGGAGAAGATCTGGCGGATTTCCGTAGACGGCGGAACGCCGGTAGAAATCGCAAACGTGTTAGGGGAAAGCCTGGTCGGTCCCCTCACAGCCTCCCCCGATGGGAAACTTCTTGCTTACACCTATGAGGAATTCACCACGCTGAAGGTCAAAATAGCGATAATTCCGGCAAGCGGCGGCCCGCCTTTCAAGACCATGGACGCGCCGGGCGCCCTCTATGGTGCATCGGGCCAGATGCTGAACTGGTCCCCCGATGGCAAATCCCTGGAATATTTTTGGAGCCACAACGGAGCATCCAACATTTGGGAGCAGCCACTAGATAGAGGTCAACCTCGCCAACGTACGTTTTTTACCTCCGGCCAAATCTCCGACTTCAGCTGGTCCATCGACAAAAAGCGAATCTTTTTTATCCGCGGTGAGAACAGCGCGGATGTCGTTCTGCTGACCCATCTGCGCTGAGAAGCGCCGCACAAGGACATCTTCGTGACGGGCGGCTCAACCTTGCTTTTGCTTTGCCTTTGCCTTGGAATTTCGGGTGGCGCATCCTTTGTCCGCCGCGGCGGATAACGACGCGCCACCCCAAGTTCAAAACCCAAGTCCGAACCAAGACAAATAAACCACAGGATGAGTTACCCGAGTGGTATAGTCTGCAAGTAGAGGACCCAATCGCGGGAATGGTGCACACCGAAGGCTGTGCCACCCGCCCCGCCACGATGTGGCTTTATCGATAGCGGAATCGTTTGGTGGGCAGGATTTACTTTGGGCCACGGCAGGCGTAATGTCGGTGCGGATGAACTGTGGTCGCGAGGTAAACTCCATGAATATGTGGCGGAGTCGGAACTGGAAAGGCAGTTTCCTGGTGGTTGTGTTGAGGGTGCTGTCGGCGCTTGCGTGCATCGGCGCAGGGGCAGCGGCAGCGCAGGAAACGAGATCGAAGGCGGAGTTTGTGTCGGTGGACACGTCCAGGGTGTCACCGGGAGGGGTGACCTTCACGGTACCGGCGGGATGGACGATCGAGACAGGAAAGGATTTGGTCGTGCTACAGCCGCCGGAAACGGACACGCATGTGGCAATTTTCGATGCGGGGGCGGCGACGGATCCGAAGGCGGCGGTGACGGCAGCGTGGGCGGCGTACAAGGGCAAGGAGACGCACCCTGTAAAGCTTGTGACACCGCGACCGGGGCGAGAAGGCTGGGACGAGCGGCAGGTGTTTGACTACGAGACATCGCCGAATGAGAGGGCGGATATTTGGGCAATTGCGCACCGGGCAGGGTCGACGTGGACAGTGGCAGTGATTGACGGGACCGAGCCGACGGTGGAAAAGCGTGCGGCGCCCCTGTCGCTGGTGTTGCAGAGCCTGCGGCCGAAGGGCTATCAGCGAGAGTCGTTCGCGGGGCGACAGGCGCATCCGCTAGATGCGGCGCGGATCGCGCGGCTTACGGATTTCGTGCAGAACTCGATGAAGCTGCTGGGAATTCCAGGCATAGGAATGGCGCTGCTCGATCACGACAAGGTGGTATTCCAAGGCGGATTCGGCGTGCGCGAGTTGGGAAAGCCGGAAAAGGTGGATGAGAACACGCTCTTCATGGCCGCGTCGAATACGAAAGGGATGACGACGCTGTTGCTGGCGGAACTAGTGGATCAGGGCAAACTGCGGTGGGATGAGCCAGTGATCGATGTGTATCCGAGTTTTAAGCTGGGTAACGCGGACACGACAAAGAAAGTGCTGGTGAAAGACCTGATTTGCGCGTGCACAGGCTTACCACGGCAGGATCTGGAATGGCTGTTCGAGTTCAAGAACGCAACGCCGGAATCAGAGATGGCACTACTGGGAACGATGCAGCCCACGAGCAATTTTGGCGAAGTATTCCAGTACAGCAATTTGATGGCGGCAGCTGCGGGATATATTGGCGGGCGCCTCGTGTACCCAAACACGGAGTTGGGCGCGGCTTACGACAAAGCGATGCAGACGATGGTGTTCGATCCGCTGAGGATGAAGGTGACGACGTTTGAATACCCGAAGGCACTCGAGGGAGATCATGCGTCGCCCCATGGGGACGATGTGGATGGGAAGCCAAGTCTAGCAAGCATGGCGTTAAATTACTCGATTTATCCGGCGAGGCCGGCGGGAGCGGTGTGGACATCGTCGGGGGACTTGATCAAATACGTGCAACTGGAGATGGACAAAGGAAAGTTGCCGGACGGGAAACAACTAGTGTCGGCGGAGAACTTGTTGATGCGGGAGAAGCCGCAAATCATGTTGGGCGAAGATCGGTGGTATGGGATGGGACTGAGAGTGGACAAGGAATACGGGATTCCTGTCGTGGGCCACGGAGGAAGCATGTTTGGGTTCAAGAGCAACTGGTATCTGCTGCCGGATTCACAGATTGGCGCAGTGATTCTGACGAATTCGGATACAGGAGGCATGCTGTTGGCGCCGTTCTCGCGGCGATTGCTCGAGGTGGTCTTCGACGGCAAGCCCGAGGCAGAAGGGGACGTGGCGGCGCAGGCGGCGCGGTACAAGGCGCAATTGGCGAAGGAACGCGAACGTCTGGTCGTGCCGGCAGCGCCAGATCTGGCGGCGAAGCTCGCGAACAAGTATACGTCCAAAGAATTGGGCGGCATCGATGTGCTGAGCGAGAATGGACAGACAATATTCCGTTTCGAGGGATGGAAGAGCGCGGTGGCATCGCGGAAAAATGATGATGGCACGGTGTCGTTTATTACGATCGACCCGACGGTTGACGGGTTTGAGTTCGTGGTAGGAGAGAAGGCGGCAAAACGGACGTTGACGCTTCGAGATGGCCAGCATGAGTACGTGTTTACAGAAGCGGGCTGAAGGGGATTGAAAAGCCGGGAGGCACACTTCAACTCCTGATTGCCGGCGTAACCGGACGTCTTGGTAACGAAATGATCTTTTCATGGGCGGGTGGCCCAGACGTTTTCTAGCGCTAGCGTTTGAATTTCGGGGGGCGCGCCCTTTGTCCGCCGCGGCGGGCAAAGGGTGTGGGTTTTCTGGATTTGAGGTTTGGGACTGGGCTTGCTTGGTGAGGCAAGCAAGCTCGCTCGCCAGCCCACTCCCTCAGGCCCATCCTGTCCCCCCTCATCCACCTGGCGGAGAGGTTATTTCGCGCTTTTTTTGCGCATTTTTGAGCGGTTTAAGGTCAAAGTACTTGACCTAATTGGGCCAAAGTATTTGACCTACTTGTTCGCTTGGCTTTCGCTTCGGGCCTGCTGCGGGTTCAGGTGGTGACTTCGACGGGGACGCGTCCCTTCCGCGCCTGCTTATCCTGGTAGAGAGCTTTGTCGGCGGCGTCGAGGACATCTTGGGGCAGCTCGCCGGGCACGTACTCTTTGAAGCCGACCGAAAATTGGACCGGGACATTTTGTCCGGCGACGTGGGCCTCGATCTTATCGAGGCGGCGCAGGACAGCTTGTAAGTGCTTGGAATCACACTCGATAAGCAGAAGCATGAATTCGTCGCCGCCCAGGCGCGCAGCCACATCGGCTTCGCGAACGGCGCGGGTGAGCCGGTTGCCGAACTCCTTCAGAACCAGATCGCCGGCAGAATGGCCGTAGCGGTCGTTGATCTTCTTAAAGTCATTCAAATCAAAGAGAACCACGGTGAGCGGATAGCCTTTGCGCGAGGCGCGGGCAATCTCTGCCTTCAACCGCCGCTCGGCAAACCGCCGGTTGTAAAGGCCTGTCAGGGGATCCACCAGGGCCAGGTCGCGCCAGAAGGACCATTGAATTTGCCGCTCGGCCAGCTCGCGGCGCAGGCGGTTGATGAGGAACTTCTCGTAAGTCAGGTAGCCGCAAAATAATAGAATCAGGCAGCTTAGCCCGGCAATCGATTGAAACACGGGCGACGCAAAGAAGCCCTTTTTCTCTTCCTCGATTGCGGGAATGGCCAGGGACGCCACAGCGCCGGTCAGCAGCAGCATGACCACGAGAGAAAATCCCCACGTCCACCACTCGCGACCCTGAAGTTCGCGCAGACGCGCGGAGTACTCCTGGGGCCGGATGGTCATATTGGGCGTGGCGTCAATGACTTCGGGACTTCCCATCTACCCCGATAGTACCCTTGTTCCATTGTGAAACGTTGCCTGACAAGCGAGACTTGCCTCGAAAAAGACAATATGCTCGCTGCCTCGATCCTCGTGATGTCCGTGGTGCTACTGATTCAATTTGCGGTGGCCCAGTGGCGCTCGATGTGGACCACCGTGGCAGCGCAACCCCTTTCTCCTGCGCTAGAAACAGCCACGGGAATTTCGAGCGCGGCCATTGGCCCCGAGCACTTTGAGCAACTGGCTCGCGCTTCCGAGGAGTTTGGCCGCGGCTCGCAATCACAGAATTCGTGGCTCCGCGAAGTTCGCCTCTATTATCGGGCCCTGCGGAATCTTCAGAGATTGTGCGCCGCAGCGCTGCCTGGTCTTTCAAGCTGGGCCGCCGGGGAATTGGTCACGTGCTCGCGGTATGCGGCGGCCGTGCTCGATCAGCGGCTCAACACCAACCTGGCCTATGTCACTGGCCGCGCAAGCCTTTAGCGCAACCAATCTCAACTGACAGGCAACGCGCTTGGCTCCGCGAGCCAATCGGCGAGCGTCGCCTTTTGCTCGGGCGCGGTATCGAAGAAGGCGATGCCCATCCCGGTTCCCGGCTGGATATAAACGATGCGGGCCCAGGTCTCGAATTTCCCGCGATCCCATTCGATTCGAAGCTGGCACACGGTCTTAACAGGCATGGGATCAGGAACTTCCACGTAGCATCCACCCAGACTGAGTTGAGAGGTCCGCCCGCTGAGGCATACGCGGCAGATCGGCTCGAAGATTTCTATCGGCGCGACGAAGGGGTAGCGCGGCACAGCGCGCCTTTCGGCGAACCGCGTGCCTGCATCCGGCGGCTGGCTGAATGTCGTGTCGCTCAATCGCTTTCCCCGCCCACGTCGCTGCCATCCCTCTGCCCGCAAATCATTTAGCCCTCACCGCCGGTGCCTGCAGATCCACTAATCCGAGCCCAACAATCCTATTAATAGGAATGCGAGCAGGATCGCAACCAGGAACGACACGAATGCCCAGCCAATCGGGGAAAGTTTGCGTACGACTAGTTTCGCGTTTTCCGGCTCCACTCCCGTTGCCCTCCGCAACAAGAGTGGAGCCCCGCAGTGAACTGCGGGGCCCCATTGGCGTCCGCGCGAAGGGGAACTCCTGGCCTAACTCCCTCTCGTTGAGAGTAAGGAAGGATGCAGACGCATGTGACGCTTATTACATGAGTTGTCTGTTCCGCTCTGAACCATTTGCGCGCCGCTCGGTAAAGTAAGCAAAACCACGTAGTACCACCCGGGCACGGTCAAAGCGTCGCCCCCTGAGGTGGCGGAGGCGCTCCTGCTCGCGCGGAGCGAGGCCGAGGGGCCTGTGCTCTGACGAATTCCAATCGCGGCAGCAGGCAACCGTGTTCGAATCCAAATCGCTGATTGTGAGGGATGCCGCTCCCGCGCGCCCTATTTCAGCGCGTCGGCACCCACCTGGGCGCACTGAGCGTCCTGCGCGCTGGTTCCGCCGGACATGCCGATGGCGCCGACAATCTTGCCGTCTATCACGATCGGGATGCCTCCCTCGACGGGAATCGCGCCCTCGAGCCTCAAAACTCTCAAACCATCGCCGCCTTTCGCCAATGCATCTTCGAAAGCTTTTGTGGGTCGCTTATAAAGCGCCGCGGAGCGAGCCTTGTTGATGGCCACATCGGCGCTCCCGATCTGCGTGTTGTCGAGCTTCTCGTAGTACACGAGCGTGCCGTTCGGATCGACGATTGCGACCGCCATCGTCCAATTATTTTTTCGCGCTTCTGCAATCGCCGCCGCCGCAGCTTTTTTGGCGTTTTCCAGCGAAATCGGCGCGCCATATGGATTCGCCATTTGCTGGCCGCTCACGGTTGCGGCGCACATCAGAAATGCCAGGGCCGCCAGAAAAGTGAAATCGAATCGCAGGGACATGATTTTCCTCCTGGGATCCTTCGTAATTGTGCGGTGGGGTGCCAACCACATCCTGCCGAAGGATAGGCGCCGGATTATATAGCAACGCGCCCGGCGCGCAATCCTCGTCGCCGCCTGTGGTATAAGCACTCTTTCAATCAGGCACATTCCCCAAGCCTACGATGGGCGAGCGCAACTCACACTTTCGTGCCTGTCGAGCAAGCCGGCTGATGCTAGAAGTTGTATCCGCTGGAGGTAATTCGCAATGAGAGATAAAAAAGTACATTCGAGATCCGGCGCGTGGTTGCTGATGCCGTTTCTTCTTGCGGCTGCGCCACTAGCGGGAAATCACGGCTCCAAATACAACATGACTCGCCCGGAGCATCTCCAGGTCTATGAGAAGCTCAGCTATTCTTACACGCATTCCAAATATGATCCGCCTGTTCCCGTGAGCGCCTCCGAAGTGCTCGGGCGCTATGATTCGCCTGAAGACGCCGCCATGTCGCTGATGTCCGCAATGGCTGCCGCGGATTACGCCAGTTTTTATCGCGGTTGGACACCGGAGGCGCAGAAGGAGATGAACGAGGAAGACAGAGCCCGCCACCATTCGCCGGAGTATTGGGCCAAGTTATGGACGAGATGGCTGCGGGGGCGAAAAATGGAAATGACGGACCGAGTCGAGACCGGAAACTACGTGATCATCACCATGATCGCTTCGCCTCCAAAAGAGGATGAAGAGGCGGAACCCATGGAATTCCCCTGGGTGCTGGCCAAAGATTCTAAAGGCCACTGGTGGGCGACTCTGGATCTCAACTCGGACCCTGTGGTGCAGAATTGGCGCCGTCCCAACTCCGCCATTGAGCGCGTGATCCGTTAATCCCCGCGGGCGAGGCCCCGGCCGATTGACCGAGGCCTCATCCTTCGATTCAACAGACCCTCCGGGCGCCTACTTTCGCCCTTTGGATTGTTTCTGCTCCAATTGCTGTCTCTGCTGATCGTGCTTTTGCTGGAGTTGCTGCGTCTGCTGCTGGTGACGCTGCTCCAACTGTTGCTGTTTGGCGGCATCCGCGTTTTGCTTCGCCTGCTGCTGATGTTCCTGCTCCTGTTTCTGCTGGAGATTCTGCCGCTCCTTATCCTGCTGAGCTTGCAGCTTCTGCTGCTGTTGCTGGTATTTCTGGTCGGTCTTGGCGTTCCCCGTGTTGGGAGGAGTAAAGCTTTTGGCCGGCGGAAGGTCCTTCACGTGGACAGGATTGCCGCCGCGTCCTTCATTGCCACCGCCTTTCGGCGGCGGATTGTAGTTTCCACCGCCGGAAGCGCGGACCACACCGCTGCCTCGAAAATCTCCGGGCCGCGAAGTGGCTGCAATGCTCGGCTTGCCGTGATTCACCGAAGCGCGCAGATCGCGTTCCCCGCGCGCGGCCTGTGCGTGGTCGGTCTGCGCGCGCACGGCGTCGATATGTCTGTCGCGCGCTGCGGCTTCTTCTTCAGCGGTTGCCCGGGCATTGATGCCGCCTTCGCCGCCATTGAAGCTCACGTGGCTTTCGTTTCGAATGTCGATTCGCGTGTTGTACACGTTGTGGATCTCGGTGATGTTCACGTGGTTGATGGTCGTGTTGTAGAAGAAGTGGCCGCCGTCCCACCGGCCGCCTTCATATCCGTGGCCGAAGTAGCCGAAGCCGTAGTTGATCCCGCCGTAGAAGCCCACATGCGGGCCCCAATAACCTACGTGCCAGATAAAACCGGCGCCGCCCCAGCCCCACCATCCCGGCGTCCAGAGGAATCCGACTTCGGGAGCCAGAATCCATGTGCCCGGCACCCAGTAATAATCTGCATCGTCGGCGTCCCAGGCCCAGTAGCCGGGCGTCCAGATGTAGCCGTCACCCGGGCAGATGGGTTGTTCGTACACCGGAATTTCCGGCGGCCCGAATCGCACCACCACGCCGATTTGTGCGGGCGAGGCCGCCGGCGTGGCCGCAGTCGTTGCGGCGGGCATCGCCAGCAATGCCAGCACCGCGAGAAGCCCTGCGAAAATGAAACGCGTTAAGATCGTTTTTTTCATTTCTATCACCTCATGAATTTGAATGTTTGTTTCTTCACTTGGTCCCGGCTACGTGGACCCATCGTTCGCACTGCCGGCCCTGATTGTAGTGCTCAATCCGTTCTTCGCCATTATAAATTCGGAGCCGCGGGTATCCGTAGTCGTCGTACATGTGGCCCATAAAATTGCTTCCAAGAATTAAACCCCGCTTCCCGCGAGGGGTTGCGGTTTCCCGCGCGTGCCTTCCCATCACCGATCCCACGAGCCCCCCGGCTTCGGCGTGAACAGGTTGGTCCAAATCAGATTCAAAATCCACCACAGGTGAAACACCAACATGCCAGCGCTCGAAGGCGGTTTGCCATTTATTTTGCGCATGGGAATTTTCCACTGGCTTTTTCTGGGCTTCACTCTCGCTTGGAAAAACCACAAGAAACAGCTCGGAACTTCCCCGGACGGGCTGCATCGCCAGCTCCCTTTAGCCAGCGCGCGTGGGTTTGTGGAGCATTCGCTATGCCAGCGAAGGGAAATTCGCGCAAGCCACTGGTATGGAACGTCTTACGCTGAGACACACTCCTATTGAGTTGTGCCTCGTTAGGTACCAAGACCATGAAATTCTTACGCTCTAGGTAGGGACTTGTCTTAAATTCACGCGCGCATATACTTTGGGCCGGATTAACTCCCTGCGAGGCGTGCGATGCGGTTGCAAACTCTTGCTCCGCTGCTCATTCTGTTGATGATTGTTCCGATTAGGGTCGCCGCTCAAGATCAACCGGGCCAGCAATCCGGCGAACCGGCGAATCCCTCGCCGTCTGATTCCACAACGCCAGTCCCGCCTAAGAAAGTTCATGTTGGGGGAAAGTTCGAGGCTGCACAACTCATCAAACAGGTGAATCCAAAATACCCTAACGACGCAAAGCGAGCGAAAATCTGTGGGACTGTCGTGCTCCACGCCATCATCGGCAAGGATGGCGTGGTCCATAACCTCGACTATCTTTCCGGTCCATCCCAACTAGCGCAAGCAGCACTCCACGCTGTGCGGCAATGGCGCTACTCTCCGGCAATACTCGAAGGGCGGCCCGTCCAGGTAGATACGAACATCAAAGTGGTCTTTGAGCTGAAGGGATGCAAACCAGTGGAGGAGAATACTCCGCCGCAGACGCAGCCCACGCCTCCGCCAGCGCCGGCTCCGCAATATTAATTCCCATGGTGTTGTGTAGTTATCTCAAAGGCCGGGGCATGCGATTGCGGAGGTCTGCTGCTAGAATCGGAATGCGTGAATTTCATCCGTGATCCACATCGCGCCAGGTTTTTTCTTTTCGCGCTCTTATTCGGCACGAGCGCCGCAATGATCGGCTGCTCGCCCTCACGCACCGAACCGCCGGTGAATCAGACCATCCTCGCCGCCGATATTGCGCCCGGCGCCATCACGGTTGACGTGCTCGAGGCCGGCGATCCCGCCACCTATTCGCAATATGAGCTGCGGCCCAGCGCCGGCTCGGTTCGCCACGTCAAAGAGCAGAGTTTTCCCGCCTACACTTCCGTGCGCGTCCCTGCGGATTTTCAGCAGCCGTCCGGGTCGATTCAATCTTGCGAAAAGAAACCGCGGGCGAGTTCGATCGACGGATATTACGAGGCGTACTGCACGAACGCAGGGGAAGATGAATTTTTTGTGGAAGATCGCCGGACGGGCGAGCTGCTGTCCCATTGGAAGCTCGACGCGTCGCGCTCGATCAAGGGATTTGCGTGGTCGCCCAACTCGCGTTCTGTGGCTTTCTTGACTACAGCCAGCCGCACCGGCAAAAGCCCGCGCGACCTATCTGCCGCAGCCTCGGGCCATCCCGTTTCCTACGACACGATCTTTCTGAACATTCTCGACATGCGCACGGGCAGATTAACCGTCTATCAAGTAAGCCGCAACGTCCGCGCCGCCTTCACCCGCATCCTGGCCTGGTCGGAATAGAGCGGCGAACAGTGCGGGTGGGAGCCCTCTGCTTCAGCAGAGGGGAGCTGGACTTTAGTCCAGCGGAAAGTAATCTCGCACGTCACGGGCTTTAGCCCCGGGAATTCGAAACGCCCGCGCTAAAGCGCGACTTCAAGAGCGAAGGCTTTTCCCGGAGCGCTGAAGCGCTCCTACCCCCGCATAAATGCGGGGGCTTCCACCGTAGGTGCCTTGCGCGCACTGAGCCGGCATGCAAAACAAAGCGGCGTCAAGCCGCCGCACTCCAAAAAAGCGTGCCTCAGGCAGCGCCTTGCAGGGCAGGATTTCAACAGAGCCAAACGGTTTCTATTGCAGAAGTGCGGGATTGGCTGGGGATTCCGCGAGACGCTCGAAGACGCCGCGGACCACGCGGTCGCAGCGCGCGCTCATGAAGGAGAAAGCATCCTTGGCGCTCGGGCCGATCCGCGAAATGAGTCCCTTGCGCAGCAGCGCGTGGCCGCGGTGGAGGCGCACCTTCACATTTTCCTCGCTCACGTCAAGCGCAGCGGCCGTCTCCGCGGTGCTCATTTCTTCGATATCGCGCAGCATCAGGACCGCGCGGTATTGCTCCGGCAGCGCCAGGATGGCTTCTTCGAGCAATTGGCTGAGTTCGGCGTTCGACACGTTCTGCTCCGGGTCAAGGTTGATTTGCGGATTCGCAGCAGGCTCGCCGCCCTCGAAATATTCATCGAGCGGTTCGCTGCGGCCTCTGCGCCGCACACGCGCGAGCGCTTCGTTCACGGCGATGCGCGTGAGCCAGGTGGAAAAGGAGGCGCGCCCTTCGAATTGCGCGAGGTGGCGATAGGCGCGCACGTATGCGTCCTGCATCACGTCTTCGGCTTCGCTATCGTCGCGCAGGATCGCGCGCACCGCGCGGTAAACGCGCTGATTGTAGCGGCGCATCAGGATCTCATAGAGCGCCGTTTCGCCGGCAAGCACCTGGGCGACCACCTGTTCGTCGCTCCAGCCTTCCGCCCGCGCTTTTTCGACTACGTCGAAGGATCGCATCGCTTCCAACCCAATAGAGTCAGATGCAAGCAATCGGTTACACGTTTTTTGAGGGGCGATGAGTCGCGCCGGCCGCTGGGCACGCTTTGTGGGTCGCGGTTTCAACCGCGACATTACCAGGCCCGCATTTTCCGGGCTTTAGCCTCTGAAGATCCTGACCGCTGCTGCCTCGGGGAATTGTGTCATGGCTAAAAAACATTGTAACCAATCGCTCGCTCGCCACTCTGTTCGCGTGGAGGCAGAAAATGAGCGAATTCGATAGGCGGCTCAACGGCGCCTGGTGGGCCCTGCGGATCGGCCTGGGCGTCGGGCCGATCGTCGCGGGCATCGACAAATACTCCAACATCCTGGCCGACTGGAGCATGTACCTGAGCCCGCTCGCGACGAAGATTATTCCCGTGAGCGCGGCCACGATCATGCACGTCATCGGCGTGGTGGAAATCATCGCCGGAATCATCGTCCTGAGCCGGTGGACGAAGATCGGCAGCTATATCGTGATGCTGTGGCTTCTCGGCATCGCCGTAAATCTTTTGACGACCGGAATGTTTTACGACCTCGCGGTGCGCGACGTGGAAATCGCTATCGGCGCGTTCACGCTTTCGCAACTCACAGCCGTGCGCGAGCAAGCCTTGGCGCACGACGGGAAAACCAGCTCTCATCACGTTCTGGCGGTTTGAAGCAGCGGTAAAAATCTCGAATGGAGGAACTGAACTGATGCGTAGATTTGCTTTGCTCGTTTGCCTTGCGGCGTTCGCAATTCCGGCTTTCGCGGGCTCGGAAACTTTCAAGGATGTTGCCGTTGTAGATTCCAATTGTTCAATGAAAGTCGCCGCCGATCCCGATTCTCATCCCCGCGCGTGCGCACTGAAGTGCGCCGAGAGCGGGTTCGTAGTCATCACAAAAGATCAGAAGATCCTGAAGCTCGATAAGGAAGGCAATCAGAAGGTTCTCGCCGAGCTTAAGGCTTCCGACAAGAAAGATCACCTGCGCGTGGACGTAACCGGCGATGTCCAGGGCGACACGCTGAAAGTGAAAACCATCAAGCTGCTGTAGCCGGAGGGTGGGCCCGCGCGCCGGGATTCGACCACCCGGCGCGCGCCTCTCGCGCGCGGTCGGATGCAGTAAGGGGCCACCCGGAATCGAACCGGGATCACAAGTTTAGGAA